>SMEQ01000345.1_pt1 | contig 14817 bp, 13 predicted proteins | sample 2456281 | NCBI WGS metagenome assembly SMEQ01 (sample SAMN10132596, study PRJNA489261) | soil metagenome | isolation source: day1 antibiotic-loamy sand soil ammended with raw manure from dairy cow... | place: USA | collected 2015-04-01
ACTGGCGGCTATAACGGGTGAGGACATAAACCAGCAAGCATCGCCCGAACTGCTACTCACACCTGAACAAATCGAGTGGGAACATATACAACGCGTGCTGCAAGAGCAAGACGGCAATGTGTCACAAACCGCACGTTTATTGGGCATGCATAGACGGACATTGCAGCGAAAACTATCAAAGCATAGGCCGTAAACGGTCGCTTTAGCTTTGTTTCTGTTGGAGCTGCCATGGCAGCGATGAGTGCCTATTATAAGAAATCGCGACCATGGTCGCTCCAACATTTGAGTGGGTAAAATCCATTGTAGGTCTGGCTTCAGCCAGACGTTAGGGCTTAATCAGCTATAAACCGTAAGCCGGTAAAATCCGAAAATACTTGGATTAGTGTTTCTTGCCGTTCTGTTTTTGTGCCTGCTACTAATAAAAACTCATCCATTTCTAATAAGTAGGCAATGATATTTTCTGCCTTATCTATGGCCTTAAGTCTTTGAGCGAGCAGGGCGGTTTGTGCCATAGCTTGCTTAAAGCTTGTGTCCTTATCCATTGGCGCTTTGGCTAGCGTATCGGCAGTGGTGATAAACTTTGCTTTAAGCCTAGTGAGTAAGGGCCAATCAGCCGTGTTTGAAGCTAAGCCTTGTAGGTTATTCTCTATGGCTGTTTGTAATGACACGCCACGGCCATGGCTGTTGAGTAATAATAAAACTGCCGCATACAGCTTTGCTTCATCCCATTCGCCCATTGCTTTAACCAAAGTAGCGTCTAGCTTTTTAACAGCTCCTTTAAGCTTTATATTGCGCCAGCGCCTGTATAATTCTCCGATATAGCCGGGTAGGTTGTTGATAAACGCGGTGATTGCGAGCACTAAAAAAAATAAAACTTTCAGGGCAACACTCAATAGCACCATTGCCATTTGTGCAGCCATCATAAGCAAGCTAAGCACGGCATAAATCACATGCATATTAGCGGCTTTTTTACCGCGAAAATGAATACCCGCCACTTTGAAGGAGGAGCGGTTGGGTTTTATCCAGTTAAAAGTACCGACAGGGGTTTTGCTGGAAACGCTAATACCGCTTTTAGATAGATTTAAGCGGTGTGGTCCACGCCCATAGCGCCCGCGTAATACCAAGCGATTATTTTGTAGGGCGATTTGGGTGTTTTTTGCCACGCGATGGGATATCCGTACGCCATGCGTGGTATTGGCGGTGATGTTCAGGCCTTTAATTTTGGCCTGTTTGCGTAAAGAAATACCGCCAGTGCGACTAATGCGCAGATGCTTGCCTGTATGCTCTATGCGCTTTTGGCGGCCGTCTTGATCTTTTTCGCCGATTTTAAAATTACTCACATCCTTGCTTCCACTGTTTACTGCGTAGGCATGCTATTGCCGCTATAAACTACCTTGCTGCAATCTGTAGAAAAGTCAGTAATTTTAACTGAGTTAACGATAAACGCACTTTTACTGATTAACCATTGGCCGTCGCTTTGTTTTTCAAAGCTATCCAGATAGTAACCGCCCAGCTGTACATGGCTTTTATCTTGGGTGTTAATACTTTGAAAACGCAGGTTGATTTTCGCTTTGGCGTGGGTGTCACTGATGTCTAAAAAAATGGGATTTTGTGCGTGGTGCATATCCACAATATGATCGTGGCAGCCTAACTCTTTAAATACTTCAACAAAGGCTTCGCGGGTAGAAAACTGCCCAATATGCCCAAAGTTAATATCGACTTCGCCGTCAACAAAGCAAGCGGTAACAAGCTCAGGTTGCTTCTCGTCGCAGGCATTGAGGTAGCGATGTTTGAGTTCCAGTATTGCTTGTTTATCTTCGAGCTGTTGTAGGCGTTGCTCTAGTGAACGTTCTGTTTTCATACTTGCCTCTGTGGTTATTATTATGGCTAATGATGCTAAGCACTTATGGGCAAATATCAACAGGAATATCATTGTGCCTATGCATTGCTTGCTGTTTTTGGCTAAGCTGTTAGCCCACTATTCAATAATAAGAGAGGAAATCCATGCAACAACAAGCAAAAGTCGCCCTTGTGACGGGCGCTAGCCGTGGTGCAGGTAAAGGTATTGCACTGGGTTTGGCTAAAAAAGGCATGATTGTTTATGTTACCGGACGCAGTACAGAAACCGGCTCCGCTTTTGGTTGGGATGGCTCGGTACTACCCGGCACGGTGTACGAAACCGCCGAACAAATTAATCAAGCGGGTGGTACGGGTATTGCCGTGGTGTGCGACCATAGCGATGATGCACAAACCGCCGCTGTATTTGCACAGATTGAAAAAGAGCAGGGACGTTTGGATATTTTAGTGAATAACGCCGCATTTATTCATGCACAGTTAATTGAACAAAAACCCTTCTGGGAAAAAGAAGTGAAAGCTGCACAGATTCTTAACGTCGGTTTACGTTCTGCCTACGTTGCCAGTTGGCATGCTGCGCAGATCATGGCCAAGCAAAATAGCGGTTTAATCGCCTTTGGCTCATCGTTTGGTGCTAGTTGCTATATGCACGGCCCAGCTTACGGCGCACAAAAAGCCGGTGTGGATAAATTAGCCCATGATATGGCCGTTGATTTTAGAGAAAATAAAACCGGTATGCGCGCGGTATCGATTTGGATGGGGCCCTTATTAACCGAGCGTTCTGCCATTGCAGGTGAGGTGAATAAAGAACAGTACGCGGAGTTTTTAGCCACAGCTGAATCTCCGGAATTTATTGGCGATATTATTTATGCCATTGCGAACGATCCTAAAGGCGATGAGCTAAACGGCCACACCGTGATTTCTGCAGAGATTGCACCGCGCTATAGCATTACCGATAGAGACGGTTTACAGCCGCCATCATACCGAGACATGTTAGGCTCGCCGAACGAGCCAAACCCTGCCATTGTTTATTAAGTCGTATAAAAACCAATTAAACGAGCGTAATGAATACTATAGAGCAACTTAAAAATAGCATCGCTAAGGCCAAACACCTTGTGGTGCTAACGGGCGCGGGCGTTTCGGCTGAAAGCGGCGTGCCCACGTTTCGCGATGCCTTAACCGGGCTTTGGGAAAACTTTGACGCTATGGCCTTAGCAACCCCTGAAGCCTACTTGCGTGACCCCGCTTTAGTGTGGGGCTGGTACGAATGGCGGCGCAAATTGATTCTCAATGTGCAGCCGAATCCTGCACATTTGGCGATCGCTACACTTGCCAAACGCGTACCTAAGCTAACTTTGATTACACAAAACGTGGATGATTTACATGAGCGCGCCGGCAGCAAGAATGCTTTGCGCTTGCATGGCAGCTTGTTTCATCCGCGTTGTTTTGATTGCGAAAATGCCTATCAGTTTAAACAGGCACCGATGCTTGAAAAAGAGCAAAAGATAACGCCACCTGAATGCGCCCAATGTGGCGGAATGGTTCGCCCAGGGGTAGTGTGGTTTGGTGAAAACTTGCCCGAGCAGACTTTACAGCAAGCATTTGCTGCTGCAGAGAACTGCGATGTTTTGTTATCCGTAGGTACTTCCGGTGTGGTGTATCCAGCGGCTATGCTGCCAGAGGTGGCCGCTCAGCAGGATGCGCAGGTGTTTCATATTAACCCACAGCCAAGCGCCATGCGTTTTGCGAATGAGCAGCAAATCATTGGCAAGGCGGGGCTTGTTTTGCCTGAGCTAGTAGAATAAAAACCTGCGCTTAGTTGTTAGCGACATCGCTATGGATTTTTTCTAACAAGGTGGCAAATCCATTTTGTCGTGATGCGCTGAGGTGTTTATCTAAAGCTAGCTTTTCAAATAAAGGCTTTATCGCAAAGTCTTGAATATCTGCTGCACTTTTACCGTTGATATGTAGCAATAAAAGCGCGGCTAAGCCTTTGATGATGCGGCTATCGCTATCGATAAAAAAGTAAAAGCGTTCGTCGTCGCTGATGGTTTTAAGCCATAACAGGGATTCACAGCCCTTTACTTGATATTGTTCTTGGCGAACATCGGGTTTGTCGCTGATGGCAGCAGCCCATTGCATCAGTTTTTTATAACGTTGCTGATAGCCTTTTTCTTGCAGTAAATCATCAATAGCTAAAGTGCTTAAATCATCGCGGTCTATGCTTTGATTGGGTGATGTATTGTCTTTGATAGCTTGCAGCGCAGCAATTAAACGCAGTATATCGTCTTCGCTATTGTAAGCGGCGATAGAGATACGCAGTACCGCGGTTTCTTCTAATACGTTTAGCAATGGTTGGGCGCATAAATGGCCGCTACGCACGGCGATATCGTCTTCATCCAGCAGTTGTGCGATATCCGAGCAGCTTATATTCCAATTATCCGCAGGGCTAATAATCGCAATGCCTAGATTGTTCTCTGCTTGGCTGTGCAGCTTGATAAAGGGCAGCTGCGCTAGCTTGGTATGTAGGCTGTGTATCAGCGTGTTTTCATGCGCCTGCATGCCAAGCCTATCTTGTTGCTGCAAGAAGCGTACAGCAGCGCCTAGGCCGGCTATTGCGGCTAATGGCGCGGTACCGGCTTCAAAGCGTTGCGGTGCTTTGGTGTATTGGCTGTGTTCAAGGCCGACGTGCTCTATCATCTCACCACCGGCTTGCCAAGGTGGTAGGGCATCGAGCAAACCAGGCTTGGCATAAACAAAACCCACACCGCTAGGGCCGTAGAATTTATGCGCAGAGCCAACAAAAAAATCGCAGGCAGACTTATCCAGTTGCAGACTTTGATGGGCAATAATTTGCGAGCCATCCACCACCAGCTTGCAGCGGCTTTTATCAATCAGTTTGGCGATCGCCTCAATCGGGTTGATTTGCCCCAGTACATTCGATGCCGCGCTTAGGGCGACAACACGGGTTTTATCGTTAAAAAGGCTGGCTGCTTGCTGGCTTTGGATAATGCCATTTTTATCATCTAAAAAACGTAGCTTCAGCTTTTTTTGCTGTGCCTGAATTTGCCAAGGCACTAAATTGGCGTGATGCTCGGTGCGGCTTAATACAATCTCGTCACCGGCTTCTAAATCGTGACATAGGCTGTGTGCCAATAAATTTAAACTGGCGGTGGCGCCGCTGCTAAAAACGATTTGCTGTGCGTGCCCTGCGCCTAAAAAATCAGCCAAGGCTTTACGTGTACTTTCAATGATTTCGGTGGCTTTACGCGCTAAACGGTGGCTAGAGCGATGGGCATTAGCATTGCTATGTAAGTAAAAATCACTGATCGCATCAATTACGCACTGCGGCTTTTGCGTGGTGGCCGCATTATCAAAATACACCAGCCGTTGGTTTTCTGGCTGGGCAAATAAAGGGAGCTGCGCTTTAAAGTGTAAAGGATCAAAAGCCATGAGGAAAAAACAACGCTTGGGTATTAAGTAGGGTTTGTTGCTGCACTTCTGCCAGAGGAGTGCCTTTTAAATCCGCCAAAGCTTGGGCGATTAAGGGGAGGCGCTCGGGGCTATTTCTTTGGCCTTGGAAACCATTTAAAGGCATATCGGGCGCGTCGGTTTCTAACAATAAAGCTTCAAGGGGGATTTGTGCGATGGCTTGGCGTGTTTTGTTCGCTCTGGGGTAGGTAATAGTGCCGCCGATGCCTAAATAAAAACCCATACGCCAATAATATTGTGCCAAGTCTAAACTGCCGCTAAAGGCATGAATAACACCGCCTTGGGCAGGTTGGTACTTGTTCAGTAGGCGTTGGATGGCATTGTGTTTACCGTATACATGCAAAATCAATGGCAGTTCTAGCTCACAAGCAAGGGCAATTTGCTCTTCTAAAAGCTGCTCTTGGGTTTGCTCATCGATAGCGATGCCTTTATCCAAACCGCATTCACCAATCGCAACCACGCTATTGTTAGCAATAAAATCTCGCATTAGTGGTAGCAAATTGCTGGCTGGATAGTGCGCTAAAAAGTCGCTTATAAAATGAGGATGTAAGCCGCAGCTGGTAAATATGCCTGCGTATTGTTTACTAATCGCTTGGGCGATAGGCCATTGTCTTGGTTGCGTGCCGGGAATGATTAAGCCCTGAATGCCTACAGCTTGGCAGCCTTGCCAAATGGCTTGGCGGTCTTCATCGAATACCGCAAAATCAAAATGGCAATGGCTGTCTATCATTACTCGTCGAGATGAATTTGATTAGAAAGCTGCACAAACTCCGCAACGCTTAACTGCTCTGGGCGGCGGCTTAAATCGATATCTAAGGCGTCTAATTGTTCGCTTGTTAGCCAGTTTTTCAGGTTGTTGCGCAGGGTTTTACGGCGCATAGAAAAGCTATGGCGCAATAATAACTCTAGCAACACCACATTCTTGGCTTTGACTGCAAAAGGCCGTGGTTTTAAACGCACAATGGCCGACATCACCTTAGGCGCAGGGTTAAATGCACCGGGTGGCACGTTAAATAGTTTATCTATTTGGCAATGGTATTGGCAGATAACACTTAAGCGGCCATAGGCTTTGCTATTGGGTTCTGCGCTCAGTCTATCCACCACTTCTAATTGCAGCATAAAGTGCATATCGTCGATGCGTTCTTGATAGCTCAGCAAATGGAATAATAAAGGCGTGGAAATATTGTAGGGCAGGTTGCCCACCACACGCAGTGGCTTATCGTCTTGCATTAACTGGCTAAAATCAAAACGCAAAGCATCCGCAGGATGAATCACCAAGCCCTTGTCGCCTAGCTTGCGTTCCAGTATGGGGATTAAATCACGGTCTAACTCGATTGCATGCAAGCTATCCAAACGTTCTAATAGCGGGGCGCTGATGGCACCTTGGCCTGGGCCGATTTCGACCATAATATCGTCGGCTTTAGGAGCAATTGATGCGACGATGGTTCGAATAATATCGGCATCGTGCAAAAAGTTTTGGCCGAAGCGTTTTCTAGCGATGTGTTTTTCAGCCATGATTGTCTGCCATCTGTTGTGCGATTTTTATTGCGGTCAGCAAGCTGCCGGTATCGATATTGCCCGTGCCAGCTAAATCCAATGCCGTGCCGTGGTCTACCGAGGTGCGCACAATGGGCAAGCCCAGGGTTATATTCGCTGCGCGGCCAAAGCCTTGATATTTTAATACCGGTAAGCCTTGGTCATGGTACATCGCCAATACGGCATCGGCGTTTTCGAGGTATTTAGGGGTAAATAAGGTATCTGCAGGGAGTGGGCCTTTTAAGGCCAAGCCGTCCTTTTGTAGGGCCTCGATCACCGGGATAATCGTATCGATTTCTTCATAACCTAAATGGCCGCCTTCACCCGCATGCGGGTTTAAGCCAGCGATCAAAATGCGTGGTTGCTGAATGCCCCAAAACTTCTTTAAATCGTTATGAAGGATCGTTATCACTTGTTTTAGCAAAGGCTGGGTAATTGCTGCTGCTACGTCTTTTAAGGGCAGGTGCGTAGTGGCTAAGGCTACGCGTAATTCTTCGGTAGCCAGCATCATCACCACGCGTTCGGTGTGGGTGTGTTCGGCTAAGTACTCGGTATGGCCACTAAAAGCGATACCAGCATCGTTAATGACCGATTTTTGTACTGGCGCAGTTACCATGCCGTGAAAAGTACCGTCCAAACACAAAGCAATAGCAGCGTCTAACATCGCTAGCACATAGCCGGCATTACGCATATCTAATTCACCACAGCGCACAGGGGCTTCGCTAGCAATAGCTAGCAGCTTTAAAACGCCTGCTTTATTACAGCTGGGTGCTTGGCTTTTATCGAAGCTTTGTATATTGATAGTTAAGCCTAGTTGTTCTGCACGTTGGGTAAAAATCGTCGGGCAGCCCAATACGACTAGCTCACAATCTAAATCTTGCTGCGCGATTAATAAGGCTAAATCCGGGCCTATGCCGGCTGGTTCGCCACTGCTTAAAACTAATCGGCTAATCGTCATTATTTAATCTCGATAAAAGCTTCGTCACGGATACGTGCTAACCATGCATCCAGTTCATCGCCAAATTTACGCTCGTAAATGGCTTGGCGGGCTTGGTTTTTCCAATGCTCTTTGGTCATGTTTTGCTGGCGCTCGCCTAGCTTTTGGATAATGTGCCAGCCAAAGTTGGTTTGAATAGGGCGGCTAATTTCTTCTACGGCTAAAGCGTTTAAGGTTTGTTCAAACTCGGGTAGGTATTGGCCAGGTCCAGACCAACCTAAATCGCCGCCTTGTAGGGCAGAGCCTTTATCTTCGGAGTACTCTTTGGCCAGTAAATTAAAATCGCCACCTTGCAAAATATCTTCATAGAGCTTGGTAGCCAATGCTTGGGCTTGTTCATCGTTACGTACTTCAGAAGGCATAATTAAAATATGGCGTGCATGCACTTGATCAACAAAATCATTACCGCCTGTTTTATCCGCCAAGCGTAATAAGTGCCAGCCAGCGCCAGAGCGTATGGGCTGTGAAATATCACCGGCGGCCATAGTAACGGCTTGGTCGGCAAATAGAGAAGGCAAATCGTCCATCTGTTGCCAGCCAAAGTCGGCACCACTTAGCGTAAGTTGCTCATAAGCTCGCTGTTGCAATAGCTGCTCAAAGCGCACCTTGCCTTGGGTTAGTTGTTGACGAATTTTTAGCAAATCGTTGCGAACAGCCGCTTCTTGTTGAGCGCTAGCGCTTTCATCAACGGCCAACAAGATATGTTGCAAATGGTATTGTGTGGCGGTTATTTTTTGGCCTTCTGCAGAGCTTAAAAAGTTGGCAACATCTTGCTCGGTTATCTGTATGCGGCTTTGTAGGTTACCTTGTTGCACTTGTTGAATAATCATTTCATTGCGAATCTGCTCACGCATGGCTTGGTAATCGATGCCTTGTTGCTGCAACTCTTGGTGAAATCCTGCTAAGTCCAAGCCATTGCGTTGGGCGATGCTGCTCATGGTTCGGTTGAGTTGCTCGTCATTGATGCTGATGCCAGCGCGATCGGCCATTTGTAATTGCAGGCTTTCGATAATAAGGCGATCCAGTACCTGTTTGCGTATCTCTTCTTCGGGTACTGTCATCTGTTGCTGTTGTAAGTTCCCTTTTACCAACTGCATTTTTTCCTGCACATCGGATTCGGTAATAATATCATCATCGACGATAGCAATAATGGCATCGAGCCTTGTATATTCGGCATGGCTTAGTGCTGAAAAAAACAAACAACTAAGAGCGAGTACTATTAAACGGATATTCACTTTGATTGGTAACCTTCGATTCGTTCTTCTAATAAGCGGCTGATCACATTAGTGACACCACCCAAACCTTTTAATTCAAATTGTAAAAACCAGTAATTACGGTATTCGGTTTTTTCGGTTTCACTGACTCGGGTGTTGCCTGAGAAAGTTTTCCTTTCGCGTTTATACGCTAACATAATACCCCAGCAACAGCCTTCATATTTTAGACCGGTTAGATTTTCAATAAATTCACTGTGGCTAACATCATACTGGCTGCTGGCATAGATTTGCCATTGATTGCTAATAGGCACGTAAAAAGAGCCATCGATTTGCTGCGTATCTTTTTCGATTAGCGACTGTGTAAGCGCATCATAGGTGTCGGGCTGGTACTGATAGCGGTAAGCGACATTGAAAATATAGTTTTTATCATCGCTGTAATGATAGCCCAAGGCGGTTTCGCTGACTTTTTTCTGGTAGGGGTCGGTAATTAATGTGCCGCGTATATTGTGAAATTCTGCAGGATACCAGTTGGCCTGCATGGCAATATCGGATGCATTACGCGTATACCTTTTATACTTTTCGTAGTTGGCTTGTTTTTTAGCATCTTGTAATTTTTCGTGATCGGTCGCGCTGATGACGCTTAGGGTTCTATCGCCAATACGCGGGCTTACTTCTCTATCGTCAAAATACAAAATCTGACCGATACCTATATCCACAATGGTGCGGCCTTTGTTTGCCCAGCTATTATCGATACCCCAACTGAGCTGATTGGCGTTATCAATGCGGTCGTAGCCCGATAGCCGCCCCTCACGCCAAACCTGCTGGTAGCTAAAATCCATAATGCCAGCATCAAAAGTGGGTAATTTATCTTGTTTGCGATGATGGGCGTAGTAATAGAATAAGCGCGGGCTTAGCGTGCTGGAGCTATCACCGTCGCGGCGTTCAAAGTGGATGCGGCTATCCAAACTAAAGGTGGGCACTTGTACACCATGCTGGCCTTCGTAGTATTGGTTGGCAACGGTTTTATTGTCGTTATCCAAATGGTACTGCACGGTTTTTACTTGCGCAGAGGGTATTACTTCAACCGCTTGCCAACGCATAGGAAAGCTAGCGCCACTAGCGGCAAATAAACGATGGCCCGTCGTGCGGGTATCGTGTTGGAAGTAGGTGTATTGTGCTTGCAGCAAAGGTTCTACAGTAAAACTGCGTTGGGCATTGCGAAAGCCGACATCGATAGAGGGCCAAAGTTTGTAATCTTCTTCCAAGGTTCTGCCAGTGATGGCGTTTTGTTCTAGATTTTCATAGTCGACGATACGTGCGGTGGCAGTCCAGTTGCTATCGTTATAGGCAATGGCTGCTTCGCGCTTCATATTTAGGCTTTTTTGTATATCAAGCCCAGTAGTGCCCCAATCACGAAAGTAGTGGATATCGCTAATAGCTTGGTAGTCGATAAAGCTAGACCAGTTGGCATTAAATTGGCCTTTTTGCTGTATAAAGCCAAGCCAGCGCTGTTTATCTAGGCTTTTGTCTTTTTTGGTTTGTACGCCATTTACGCGGCGGTCCGGTTCAATATAACTACCGCCAATCACCCAATCGCTGTAGCGCTGCTTGTAACGGCCTTCAAGGTTATGCAGTAGGCCATGCGTGGTTAACACCCGCGGGGTGTAGGTCATATCGTAATTAGGTGCTAAGTTGAAATAAATCGGCAGGGCGAAATCAAAGTAACTTTTACCACCGCTAATCGTTGGCCATAGCACACCGGTTTTGCGTCTATCGTCAATCGGAAAGTTTAAATAGGGGATATACATAATCGGTACGCGCTGCACTTTAAAGACCGCAGAGCGCAAAGTACCCCAGCCTTTTTCTCTATCTAGCTCGACACTTTTTGCCTGAAAAGCCCAATGTTCTGCATGGCGAGGGCAGAAGGTGAAACTGGAATCTTGCAAATCAGCGGTTAGACCTTGGCTATTATCTACAGCGATATATTTGGCTTCGCCACGCGCTTGCTGTTCGTGCAGTAAAAAGGAGGCGTTAAATAACTCGCTGAGTTGTTTGCTATCGTCAACGGTTGCCTTATCGGCCATTAATAAAATGCCAGGCTCACGAATTTGCACATTACCGGACAGCTCACTATAGCGTTGCTGGCGCTGTAGGAGTAAAGAGTCGCAGCGTATACGGCGCGAGCCTTGGTATATTTGTACATCGCCTGACAAGGTAAGAAGGCCGCTAGCATCTTGCTTGAAGCTATCCGCGCTAATAATACTATCTGCTAATTCTGCAGGCGTTTGGCGCTGTAAACTGGGGTTTTCGGGCTCTAAGTAATAGCCGCCACAGCTATTGCTGCCAGGTGCGTTAAACCAATCAAAGTTTTGGTTGGCGCTACTGGCTGCAGCACGCATGGCTTGCTCTAAAGTCTCATTGCTAGGGGTTGTTTGTGTGGCATCGAGGCCTGTTGCTGTGCTGGGTGCTGGGCATAGATCATCCCATGCGTAAACGACTGGCGTTAGCAGACAGCATAATACAGCGAAGCTTGTGGCGATAAACAGTTTTGGCATCAGTGCAAATACATGATTACAATGGGCAGCTTTTACCCGTTAAAAAGGCTGGCACTATAGCATAGACTGCTTATAAACCTTAATGCCAATTTGAATTGTGAAGACAGAAAACACGTTTACTCTTTTAGATGAAAAGATAAGGAAAAACAAATCGCCATGGCCGATATGCAAAGTTTGAAACGGTGGGTAGCACAGCAACTCGATAGCAATGCTGAACAAATCGAATGGCAGCCCTTAGCGGGCGATGCCGGTTTTCGTCGCTATGTCCGCTGTATCAGCCAAGGCCAGCCTTATATGGCGGCAATAGCACCGCCAGCAACAGAAAAAAATGAAGCCTTTGTGCAAATTGCCGAACTGCTGAATCAAGCCGGTGTGGCTGCGCCAAAAGTACTGGCAGTGGATTATCAGCAAGGGTTTTTATTACAAACCGATTTGGGGGATACGCCCTTACAAAAGGTGTTAAACGAAGAAAGCGTGGATGGCTATTATCAGCAAGCGATGCAGCTAATAGCAAAAATGCAAACCATCAGTAGTGACGCGATTGCAAGCTACGACAGTGCGGCTTTAGCGGTAGAGCTTTCTTACTTTAAAACTTGGTTCTTAGAGGCCATGCTCGATTACTCCTGCAGCGCGCAAGAAGAAAACATGCTGGATGCGTTTTTTGCAGTGCTGCTAGACAGTGCGGGCAGCCAACCACAAGCCTTTGTGCATCGTGATTTCCATTGCCGTAATATCATGCGCTTAGAAAACGACACATTAGCCTGTATTGATTTTCAGGATGCCTTGATAGGGCCCATCACCTACGATCTAGCCTCCTTATTGCGTGATTGTTACGTGGTTTGGCCGGATGAAAAAGTCTACGCATGGTTAGAGCTTTATCGGCAGCAGCACTGGCCCGAAATAGCTAAGCAACAGTTTAAAGATTATTTTGATTTCATGGGTTTACAGCGCCATATTAAGGTTTTAGGTGTGTTCGCGCGCTTATCGATTCGCGATAATAAACATGGCTACTTAAATGATTTGCCCACTGTTTTTAACTATGTGTTACAGGTGGCCGAGCAGCAGCCACAAGCACAAGCATTTGCGACTTGGTTGCGACAGAGTATTTTACCGTTAGCGCAGCAGCAAAGCTGGGGAAAAAATTTATGAAGGCAATGATACTGGCTGCCGGTTTCGGAAAGCGTATGCGCCCATTAACGGAAACAACGCCAAAGCCTCTGCTAACGATTAACGATAAACCCTTAATTTTTTATGTTATCGAGCAATTAGCAAAAGCCGATATTCGCGAGTTCGTTATTAACCACGCCTATCTAGGCGAACAAATCGAACAGCGCTGCGGGAAAGGTGAGTTTTTTGGCGTGAATATTCAATATTCTGCAGAAGGTCAGCCTTTAGAAACCGCCGGCGGTATTTTGAAGGCCTTGCCAATGCTGGGTGATCAAGCTTTTATAGTGGTGAATGGTGATGTGCACACGAATTATGATTTTAGCCAATTAGCACAACATAAACTGGGCAAGTATTTGGCGCATTTAGTGCTAGTCGATAACCCTGAACAGCACAAGCAAGGGGATTTTTCCCTGCAAGCGGGGCAATTAGGTTTAGCTGAAAATAATCGATACACCTATAGCGGCATTGCAATAATTCACCCGCAACTATTCCATCAATACCCCCAATATACAGGCCAATTAGCACCCTTATTGCGCCATGCAATAGCCGATGGCCTAGTCAGTGGTGAGTACTTCAAGGGTCAATGGCATGATGTGGGAACCCCAGAGCGCCTTCAAGCTTTAAACGCAGTTAGACAATCATAAAGCATTAAAGTTTCTAATGGCTTACGGTTTTTAGACCGAGTATTACCATTTGCTAATCCCGCTTGTTCTAGGTCAAATCTGTCCTATGCTTAGTAGAGTTGGCCGAGATGAACCCGGTCAATCACAAGGGCAACCTTGAACGAATACCTTGGGGGTAAGCATGAAAACTTTAATGCAGCAGTCAAAATTTTATAGAGCAGTGCAGGGCATCTCTCTACTTGCGCTGCTAGGTTTTTTATCATCGTGTGTGGATTTGGATTCACAGTACGCTGTGAATGGCATTGAAAATGGTAAAAGCTATGTAGGCTTGCAGGGTGATACCAATATACCTGCAGGTGTCAGCAAGCCACCCATGCCAGAAAAAATCGAAATTACGTATACCAGTAAACCCTCTACACTTCCCGTTTATCTTAACGGCTTTCCAATTAGCGACAAGTTCACGTTGAATGCTACTTCAGCAGAAATGAATGTCAGCGCGATTAGTGATTTATTAAAGCAAGGCATTAATACATTAATGGTCGATCCCCTAGGCTTTGGCCCGCGTGTTAGCTTTACTTTTGATAACGATGGCCCACTGATTGATGTCACGGATGTTGAAGAAATAGGCAGCGCTATCGGCGTTACACTTCGTGCAGTAGATAGCGCGGGCGTTAACAGCGTTACACTACAGGCGGTTGACTATGCCTGGGATGGTGCTGTAGTGGGCGGCACGGGCAGCAACAAAGATTTCAAAATCAGTAAGCACACGGATATTGGCTCGCCTGTCGCATTAATCAAACAGCCCAATTCCAATAACGAATGGCAAACCAGCTCGCAGCTGACTAAAAGCAATATGTATAAAATAACGGCGTTAGATAGCCATGGCTACAAAACCGTCAATTACTACTTATCGCCTGAAGAGAAAATCAACGATGTATTCAAACTGCGGATGAATAAAGAGGTGCTGGATAACGCTCCCGCAAATTGAAGGTATGCATATTTATAGCAAAAAGGCGATGGATGATTATGGTAGAAATTACCCAGCCGATCCTGATGCGGTTGAGTCCAAAATACTCGATAGTATGGGTGAATGGTGGAAATCCAGTGCAATTTTTTATAATGACGTAGGCTCGTCAGCGAGTAATGTAAGCTCATGTGGCTATATTGATAACAATGTCCCCCTAACAAACAATGATTTTACCTGTACCAATCCCAAAACAGATCAGTTAACAGGCGCTAGATATTGCTTGAAAAGTGATTTGATGCCTAATGCTAATCGTCCTGATGTTAAACAGGGTAGATGTTCCAGAATAGTGTTGTGGCGATTGCAGTTAGACAGCGTTGCAAGAAATGCTCAAGGTAAGCCCGAAATGAGCTTT
>SMEQ01000325.1_pt1 | contig 14792 bp, 16 predicted proteins | sample 2456281 | NCBI WGS metagenome assembly SMEQ01 (sample SAMN10132596, study PRJNA489261) | soil metagenome | isolation source: day1 antibiotic-loamy sand soil ammended with raw manure from dairy cow... | place: USA | collected 2015-04-01
GTCGAGCAGCACCGCAAACTCGCCCTCGAAATCGATACCGTCCTCTTCTGAGGGCAGAATCACATCATCCATGGATCCAATAAAATCATCGCCGGCACCCTGATACATCAGTGGAATATTATCGGTGTCGGGGTTCGGTTCCATATTGAATGCTTTGTCCATCAGCTGACCATGACTCTTGAAGGCCGAGCCATCCAGCCATTGATAGGCTCTGGGTAGGGGAGCGGCGGCTTGCGCCGGATCAAAGACAAACGCGCCTTCGGCTGTGCCACTATTCAGCGCCTGAGAAACTGTCTGCAGCTGCGGCTCCAAGGCCGACCAGTTTTCGATAGCCTGCTGCAGGGTGGCAGCAATGTGCGCTACCTCAACAGCCATCTCCAAGTTACGGGACACAACCACTAGCTGACCGTCCCGGGTACCATTTTTTAACGTTGCAAGCTTCATTAAGCGCCTCCTGGTCTCGAAGATATATGTCTGCATTCAAGCACTGAGCTATCTTCATAAGCGAAGTAGTATTTGACAAATCGATTATAAGGATGGAATGTATCCTGAAAAATAATAGCTATTGGAGTGTCTGAATGCGTTTTAACAAACTCGACTTGAACCTGCTTGTTGCTTTGGACATCTTGCTGGAAGAGCAGAACATTACCCGCTCCGCCGAACGGCTACACCTGTCGCAATCAGCGACCAGCGGCGTGTTGGCCCGCCTTCGCTCTTTTTTTGAAGATGACATCCTGGTCCAAGTTGGTCGCAAGATGCAGCCCACAGCCTACGCCATGCAGCTGGCCCTTCCGGTGAGAGAGGTGTTGCTGAAAATAAACGCTGAAATTACCACTCGCGCTACTTTCGACCCCACTACAAGTGACCGCCGGTTCCGAATAGTCACCTCTGATTACTTCATCACCATCGCCCTGGCCGATATGATCGCCGATATCAACCAGGAAGCACCCGGCATAGCGTTCGATATACTTGGCGTGTCAGACAACGCTAGCGACTTACTATCTAGGGGCGAAGTTGATCTGCTGATCATACCTGAGCAGTTCGTCAATTTTGATCAACAACCATCCGAGTTTTTACTGGAAGAAGAAATCGCGTGTGCCGTTTGGGTCGACAACAAATTCGTTGGAGATACACTGACTTTTGAGCAATATATGGAGCTGGGGCACATATCTGTAGGTTTTGGCAGCGGCCGCAAGCTGAGTATCGAAAACGCGTTCATCAACGAATACGGAGCATCTCGACGGATCGACGTGATCACCCACAGTTTCAACACTCTGCCGCAATTTCTGCTGGGTACTAACCGAGTAGTCACCACTCACAAAAGGTTGCTTGAGCGCTACGCAAAACACCTGCCGATCAAAGTTTTGCCAACCCCAGTTGCGCTTCCCGCGACCCGAGAGCACATGGTATGGCATCGCAGCATGGATAATGATCCGATGCTGAACTGGCTGATGGACAAAATGAGAGCACTGGCGCAGTCCATGTAGCCAGCCCTCAGTCAATCTTTGTCAGCTAGACAAAAGTTAGTCGACCAGCATCAGCATCCCGTCCTCAACCTTTACCGCTATAGGCTCCAGAAACTTGCCGAGACAAGGGCCTGAGACACACAACCCGCTCTCAGGCTCAAAGCGGGCATTGTGAGCATGACAAACGATCTGGCGCCTGTCAGCCGAAAGAAAACGGTCCTTTCGGTATTCCAGATGCGCCTGCTGATGTGGGCACCGGTTACGGTAGGCACGGATTTCACCATCAACCTTGACCACAAACATGCTGTCGCGACCTTGCTGATGCGGATCAAAGCCAAGGGCCTGTCCATCGGACAGATCCTTGAGAGCGCAAAGCGTTTTCTCAATCACCGAGATATACCCTCAATTAACGGAATGTCACTCACCACCTGGCGCCCACTTTTTTCGGGACTCAAACAAAAACAGCTGAGAAGTATCCGCCGACATGGGCACTTCGCGCGCTACCCACTCGTCGTCATGGATGTCCATATCGGCATCGTATTCAATGTGGCAGCCCAGCGGCGTGTTGAAATACCAGAACCAGTTCGAACCTAGCAGGTGACGTCCCGGGCCCCAAAAGCTGGTATAGCCTTTTTCAGCAAAGCGTGTTCCTGCCTGCAATACTTCCGATCCGCTACCCATGTGGAAAGTGAAGTGTTCCACGCCCTGCATGTGCGGCGGCGTCTGAATAAAAAACAAGGAGTGATGGTCTTCCATCGCGGCAGGACGCATAAACGGGCCGGCACCGATAAAAGAGTCGGTGGTCACAAATTTCAGACGTTCGGCATAAAAAGCCTCGGCCTTTTTTGAATCCGGCACGAAATACACCACGTGTGACAGGGTACGCGGCAATGCCGCCGTATCGAAATCGATGCCCAGCTGATTTACGGGACGCTGCGCTGGATGCCCCGGCGAATTAGTAAGATCAGCTGGAGCGTCAAACGGACGACGGCGGGTTAACTGAAAGCCTATGGCAAAGCCAGAATCGTCAACACTATGTACTGAACCGCCCTCCCCACGGGTTACGGTACGGTCTTTGCCAAGCTCATCGGCAATCTGCTCCAGCGTCTCAGCCTCTTCGACACCGTAGACTGTTTCACGGAGAGATGGCGCTAGGCTGATAGCCGGCGGCAAGGATGCATCATCCGCCATGCGCAGAATAATAGAGGTTCCGTCCAGCGCTTCATAACGGCCGCCAGCAGGCGTCACATCACAAGCAGTGAGACCGTAATCGACCAGACACTGAGCAGATTCCTCCATGTCTTCAACACCAAATACTAAGGCATCTAAACCTAAAATTTTCATTAAATTCCCCATTCTTGTTGGTTACGCAACCACGTCCGTAAGTGTGGATTAACCCAACCTAACCGACCTTATTGCAAATTCAGATGGCCATAGCATGAAATCAAAGCAGGGATATATCTAATCGATTGTATCGAAGGCAGGTATCCCGTTCGGAGATACCTGAAAGCGACGGCCCGGCCCAAGACAGAAACCGAGGGCACTCGTGGCCGTTGGTACTTCAACGCGGTGATCGAAGTTGCGCGCCGGCTTGCTCTTTGTTATTCGTTCAATAGCAGCTGGGTGCCTGCGCCAGTATTGGATATAGGGGCCACATAGTTACGGTGTATCTCCGTAACCTTACCCAGCAGACAACCACGCATGGCGATCCACATGTTCAGCTCAACACCCTGCGCGCCCGCGATTTCCACCAGATCGTCGTTACTATACTGGGTCAGCGCTTCCGGATCAGACACCAATTTATCCATGCAGTCCAGGTCAAAATCAGTGTTAATAAAACCGGCACGCTCACCATCGAGTTGATGTGACAAGCCACCTGTACCGAACACGACGACTTTTTGGTCGCCGGCAAACGATTCCACGGCGCGACCGATCGCCTGGCCCAGCGCATAACAGCGGGATGGCTTAGGCATTGGGTAGCGCTCGCAGTTGATACATACTGGGATCACCTTCAGGTGCTGGTATTTATTGCCCGGATACATAAGCGACAGGGGAACCGTCAGGCCGTGATCCACTTTGATATCTTGGCAAACGGTTGGATCAAAGTCATTTTCTATCAGTTCGTTGGCAATGTGCCAGGACAGCTCAGTTTCACCCGTCACCGGCGGGATGGTAGCGATACCCCAACCTTCATCAGCGTTTTCGTAGCTGGGCGCGCAGCCTAGTGCGAAGGTCGGTTTTTTGTCGAGGAACATCTCCAAGCCGTGGTCGTTGTAGAACACGATAGCGATATCCGGTTTCTCCTCGTTTAGCCACTCTCGCAACGGTGGATAACCGGCGAAGAAATCTTTCCAATAAGCAGTGTCTTCCAGACCACGCTCCATAGCGTTAGCTATCGCAGGAATATGTGAGGTAGTAATACCTCCGATAATCTTAGCCATTACTCTTCCCCCTACCCTGACTGTCTAGGTATGCCTGAAATTCTTCTTTGGTACGACCCGTCTGCATGCCGCCAATATCCTGCATATTCAGGCCCAGCAGGCCGGCAAGCTTGGCCAAGTAGTAAACACTACCACCCAGGCGCAGCAGCTCGTTCAGGTCGCGTTTAATAACGGCTTCTTTCTGCGCTTCGGGCAAACCATATTTGTCACAGTAGCCGGCTTCATCCGCCCTGAAAGCCTCACGGGCGTCGGCGTTATTGAAGGAGTAGCACATTTTGTTCAGTGCGTAGCCTTTGGTAGCCATGGGGCCGTCAAAAAAGACTGTACCCGGTACCTCGCGGTGTGTTGAGCTCACGATCAGTTCTCCTGTCAAGGCCAGTAAAGTCGCATCGGATTGTCGACCAACAGCTTATGCTGCAGTTGGATGGTCGGCGCAATCTTCGGGATCTCGTCCACCAGCTTGCCATCGTCAGGCATGTGAGATTTCATGTTCGGGTGCGGCCAGTCGCCACCCCAGAGCACACGATCCGGGAAGGTCTCGAGCAGGATTTTCGCGAACGGCACGACATCACTGTAATCCGGCGGTGTTTGGGTCAGGCGCTCCGGGCAGGAAACCTTGGTCCAGATCTTGTCGTTGTTCTTCATCAAATTGATGAAACGCTGGAAATCCGGGTGGTCAACGCCCTTAGCCACATCTGGGCGCCCCATGTGGTCAACCACAATCACGGTGTTCAGCTCGTTCAGAAACGGCGCCAAGTCTTCCAGATCTGGTGCCTCGAAGTACACCACTATATGCCAGCCCAGGGGCTTGATCTTGTCGGCTATGGCAACAAACACCTCGCGAGGAGTCGTGTCCACTAGGCGCTTGACGAAGTTGAAGCGCACAGCACGTACGCCGGCTTTGTGCATGGCTTTCAACTCGTCTTCGGTAATAGCCGGATCGACCACCGCAACGCCCCGTGCAAGTTCACCGGCGGCTTCCAGAGCATCCAGCAGTGCAGCGTTGTCGGTGCCGTGGCATGATGCTTGGACAATGACATTGCGCTCAAACCCAAGGTAGTCACGCAATTCAAACAGCTTTTCTTTGGGTGCGTCGCACGGCGTGTACTTACGCTTGGGATGGTACGGAAACTTGTCAGCAGGCCCAAAAACGTGACAATGAGCATCGACTGCACCCGCCGGAGCCTTGAAAGAGGGCTTGCTGGGGTTGCTATGAAACGGAAGGTAGTCTGGATCCAACATTTTGCAGCACCTGTTTTAATTCTGGTGAGTAAACACAATGCCATCGAACAACTTACGGGCCGTACGCAAAATAGCAGCAGAAACCACCTGACCAGCATCGTCTGTATCCAGAATGACTGTCATTTCGCCTATAGGGTGTTCCACCGACAGGGTTTTGCGCCTACCCTCAGGCGCTTGTGTTACGGCTTCCGCCGGAGAGCCCTCAAGCACCGCAGCTGTGGCAACGCTGACAGCACCCAATACACCTATAGATGCGTGGCAGCGGTGCGGTATAAAGGTTCGGGTCGATAAGTCTCCGCCGCAATTCGCGACGCTCACCATAGTCATTTTGGGTACCGTCTTTGCGCGGACATCGCCCAGGTTCATCATCGGCCCGGCCTGCAAGCGAATAGACTCCAGCCGTTCCCGCAGTTCGTCGTTGGCTTCGAGCTCTTCTCGGCTTTCAGTGCCGGTAATACCCATGGCCTCGGCACTCATAACTACGACGGGCATGCCATTGTCGATCAGGGTCACCGCCACACCATCAATCAAATCAACGGCGTTACCGGTCGGCAGTAAAGCGCCACAGCTGGAACCAGCGGTACCTTCAAAGGTGATAGACACCGCAGAAGAGCTACCAGGAACGCCGTCAATACGAGCGTCACCGACATAACTGACCTGCCCCCCTGGGGTAGCCAAGCGGGCGCGGGCAATTTGGCCGGTGTTCTGCATGAAAATGCGAACTTCGGTTTCGCCGTCGGCTGCGGCTACTAAGTTCCGCTCCACCGCGAAGGGACCAACACCCGCGAGAATGTTACCGCAGTTCTGGGCATCGCTGACTATGGCCTGATCCACGAATACCTGTAAAAACAGGTAATCTACATCGGCGTCATCCCGCTCAGAGGGGCTGACCACCGCAACCTTCGAGGTCAGCGGGTCGGCCCCCCCCATACCATCCGCTTGGCGCGGATCGGGAGACCCCATTACCCGCAATAGCAGAGCATCACGCTCAGCAAGATCGGAGGGTAAATCGGAGGCCAGAAAGTAACCACCCTTAGAGGTACCGCCCCGCATCCACATGCAGCGAACGCCATCAGACATATTTCAGGCCCATCTCTTCAAGGCGCGGACGCATCTCGTAGATGTCCAGCCCCAACTCGCCGCCAGCCATCCGTACGCGCTTAGCGTCTTCCAGTACCATCCGTTTGCGGGACAGTTCCAGTACCTCGACTGCCTTCTCACGGCGTACCACGACTACTCCATCGTCGTCAGCCACAATCACGTCACCTGGATAGATCAGCTGATCGGCACACATCAGCGGTACGTTAACCGAGCCCAGGGTTGCTTTGATGGTGCCTTCAGCAAACACCGCTTTTGACCATACAGGGAAGTTCATCTGCCGTAGATCGCGGGTATCGCGCACACCGCCATCGATAATCAGGCCAACCACTCCGCGGGACTGGGCAGACTCGGCCAGCAGGTCACCGAAAAAACCGTGCAATGAAGGCGATGTGGGTGCAAACACCATCATATCGCCCTTTTGGCATTGCTCAATCGCCACGTGCATCATCCAGTTGTCCCCCGCGGCGCCGGAGATGGTCACTGCAGATCCGGCCGTCGTCACGTCCTGCTGGATTGGACGCATGTAGTGGGCCAGCAGACCGACACGGCCCTGAGACTCATGAATGGTGGCTACGCCACACTCGGCCAAGCCATCGATCACAGCCTGATCAACGCGCTCAATATTCTGTACAACAATATTTTCTCTCATAATTTAATGCTCCTGCTTAAGCGGGTATTTTCAGACGACTAAACACGCGACGAATATTGTGCTCGTAAATATCCTGTCTCTGCGCAGCGCTCAGCACCGTGTTGTTATCGATGTAGCGCTTGGTGTCGTCAAAGTAGTGACCAGTCTCGGGGTCGATACCGCGCACGGCACCGATCATTTCGGAGGCAAACAAGATGTTCTTGGTTGGCAAAATATCCAGCAGCAGGTCAATGCCTCGCTGATGATAGACACAGGTATCGAAGTAGATGTTATTCAATACGCGCTCTTCAAGCTCAAAGCCCTGATCCAAAGCCAAACCTCGGAAACGCCCCCAATGGTAAGGAACAGCGCCGCCGCCGTGCGGAATGATGATTTTCAGCTCGGGAAAATCCTTAAACACGTCCGACATCATCAGCTGCTGGAATCCAGTCGTGTCCCCACCCAAGTAATGCGAACCGGTGGTATGGAAACAGTCATTGCAGGCAGCACTGACATGCACCATGGCAGGAATATCGTACTCGACCATTTTTTCGTAGATCGGATAGAAGCAGTGGTCGCCCAATGAAGGACCGTTCCAGTGACCACCACTGGGATCCGGATTCAGGTTGATACCGATAAAACCCATTTCCTCAACCGTGCGAACAATCTCCCGCACCGACTTGGCCGGATCCACTCCCGGAGATTGAGGCAACTGAGCTACCGGGGCAAAGTTTTTCGGGAACAGGTCGCACACACGCCGGACCAGGTCGTTTTGCTGCTCGGTCCAGAAACGACTCGTGTGCTCGTTGCCAATATGGTGGCCCATCCAACTGGCACGGGGCGAGAAGATCGTCAGATCGGTGCCGCGCTCCTGCTGCAGGCGCAGCTGGTTATTCTCAATGGACTCGCGGATCTGGTCATCACTGATATTGAACTGCCCCTTTTCACCCACGAAGTCGGGATCTTTGGCAACAGCTTTCTTTTGTGTTTCGCGATACTCACCAACTTGTGACGGGGTAGTGGTGTAATGGCCATGACAATCAATAATCATATCTTCACCTAATTTATAAGACGCTTGGATGCAATTAACAACTGAAATGCATGGGATCTAGTATTGCCACCAAATTAAGCTCTGGCCATTTGATTTTCACCGTAATACTATTGATTTTTGAGAACGCGCCGGAAAATCCGGTCTCCTTATCGGAGCCATAATGATATTCGTAATGCCCAACCTCAGACACCTGCGAGTGTTTCTAGAAGTAGCCAAACAGCGCAGTATTAGTCGGGCCGCACCCCATGTGTTTCTATCCCAGCCTGCGATCACTCAGGCAATAGGAAAACTCGAGTCGCTGCTCGGCACGGAGCTTTTTGAGCGGCAATCAAACGGCATGTTCACCACTCTGGCAGGCGAGGTATGGGGCGCTCGGGTAACCCGTTGTATAAACCATCTGGAACGCGGTATCCGTATCGCCCTGCGTGGACACTACGCGTCGCCCAGTACGAACAAGTTTCTGCCGCAGCTAACCACTACCCAGCTACGGGCTCTGATAGCCGTGACCGACCACCACAGTTTCAGGCTAGCCAGTCGACAATTGGAACTGTCGCAATCATCACTACACCGGGCTTGTCGTGAGCTGGAACAGCTACTGGGTATCACATTATTCGAAAAAGCCAATGCATCCATACTGCCAACGCGGGCAGCTGAACAACTGGCCCGCGCCTCCAAGCTTGCGTTTGGTGAAATAGAACAGGGTTATTATGAAATCAGCGCGATGCAGTCGCGGGAAGTGGGCAAAATTGTCATCGGCAGCATGCCGCTAGCGCGTACCTCCATCTTACCGAAAGCCATTAACCGCTTTGGCTTAACTCACCCCGACATCGTTATCGATGTGGTGGATGCCCCATACACAGACCTGCTGCTACACCTTCGTAATGGCGACTTGGACATGTTGGTGGGCGCACTACGATACCCTCTCCCTACAGACGATATTGTCCAGGAAAAACTGATTGAACCGTCCCTGGCGATTGTTGCCCGCAATGACCACCCTTTGCTGAGCTCTTCGCCGGTGCAACTGGAAAGCCTGCTTGATTATGGCTGGGTTATTCCACGCAAAGGGACGCCCACTCGCGCATTTTTCGATACACTATTCAGCGAGCACAATCTGCAGGCACCCAAGCGTCTGGTCGAAACGAGTTCGCAAATACTTATTCGCGAGTTACTCTGCGGCAGTGACCGCCTTACCCTGCTATCTACGCATCAAGTAGAGCATGAACTCAATCAGAACATCCTCAGCGTGATCTCGTATGATCTTAGCCACACAAAGCGACATATAGGAATTACCGTACGTCATAACTGGCACCCCACACCCACCCAAAAATACTTTCTCAGCCTTCTTCACGAAGCTGCATCGTATTACCTCAACGCGAGCACCTGACACCCTTTTGCAGATTTTGAATACCTAACCAGGTTAATCAATTACTCTAAAAGTGCTCTGGGTGCTAAGTTTTCTGTACAAATGCAAGGTGAGCATCTGGTATGTACAGATGTTAACGAGAGCAATTCCCGTAAGTCCGCATAGGAGAGTAAACAATGAGACTTTGCGTAGCAGGCGCCTCCGGCGCTTTTGGCATGAAGCACATAGACGCCATCGAAGCCATCGAGGGCGCAACCGTTACCTCCGTTGTCGGCACCAGACTTGACGCCATCCGCCAGTTTGCTAAAGAGCACGGCGTACCCCACTACACCACAGATCTCGCAGAAGCTCTCGCTCGTGATGATGTCGATGGCGTAATTCTGGCAACTCCAACCCAGATGCACGCAGCTCAGGCCATTCAGTGCTTGGAGGCTGGCAAGCATGTCATGGTCGAGATCCCGATGGCTGACAACATCGAAGACTCCCGCAAGCTCGTAGAGGTACAGAAAAAAACCGGCCTAGTAGCCATGGCTGGCCACACTCGCCGTTTCAACCCAAGCCACCAGTGGATTCAAAACAAGATACAGGCGGGCGAGCTGAAGATTAAGCAAATGGACGTACAGACTTATTTTTTCCGGCGCACCAATACCAACGCCAAGGGGCAAGAACGCTCTTGGACTGACCACCTCCTGTGGCATCACGCTTGCCACACCGTGGACTTGTTCCAGTACCAGACTGGCGAACAAGCCACCAAGGTACAAGCGCTGGAAGGCCCGCACCACCCTGACCTTGGAATTGCTATGGATATGAGCATCGGCATGAAAGTCCCCAGCGGCGCACTGTGCACCCTGTCGCTGTCGTTCAACAATGACGGTCCTTTCGGTACGTTCTTCCGTTACATTTGCGACAATGGAACCTATATCGCCCGCTATGACGAGCTTCTGGACGGCCATGGTAATCAGATCGATCTGAGCGGTGTTGCAGTATCCGACAATGGCATCGAATTGCAGGATCGCGAGTTCATCGCTGCGGTTCAAGAAGGCCGCGAACCCAACGCCAGTGTTGCCCAGTGTCTGACCGCCATGGAAACGCTGCATCGCCTGGAGCAGTGCCTCGAAGCCGATAGCTGATAGCGAGCCCAAACAATCTGAAATTACCATAAACCAGATTCGGCTCAACGTCATAAAGGGTCAGCTACATCGAGCCTCAGAGCAACGGTAGCCATCATTTGCTGGGGTAGCGGTGCTTTCTGGATGGGACGCATACAGACAACCCCGGCGATATCACCCCCGTTAGGGCAGTTAATCGCCGAGGATGTCGGTCACAAGGTGCTTATTCTTTGTTCTCTAGCGCCAGTAAGGCGATGCCTGTGGTCATTGGCGCGTAGTAAAACTTATGGATTTCTTTTACGTCCTCAGTCATGGCGCCACGCATGACGAACCACATGATGACTTCGCCCCCTTCTGCGCCGGCAGCGGTCATGACTTCTTTATGCGAAAGTTTAGTCAGCTCTCTAGGCTCGGTCTGGAGACTCTCCAGCCACTGACGATCCCACTCTTCATTGATATGCCCGAAGCGTTCACCATTGAGCTGGTGCGATAATCCGCCCGTACCAACAACAACAACACGGAGATCCTCAGGATAAGCTTCAACGGCACGACGTATCGCCTCACCAAGCTTGTAACAGCGCTCTCCTGTAGGCAGAGGGTGCTGAATGACGTTGACCAGCAAAGGTACAACCTTAACCGGCCACTCATCTTCCTCATGCGACCACAACAATGGCATGGCGGTCAGAAAACCATAATCCAGCGCCATCTCTTGGCACAAGGTGAGGTCAAATTCTTCGCCCACCAGGTAATTGGCCAAATGTTCAGAAAACGCCGCATCGCCTGGGAAGTCAGGTAGAGGACGCCGACCGTATCCTTCGTCTGCGACGGCATAACTATCGGCCACACCCAGCGCAAAGGTGGGGTAACGATCGAGGAAAAATTCCGTACCATGGTCGTTGTACACCAGAATCACAACATCCGCCTTCACTTCTTCGGCAAGCCAACGCTTAACCGGCTCGTAACCTTTAAATAGAGGCTCCCACGAAGGATCCTGTTGCTTATTCTGATCATAAGCACGGCCGATGGAAGGCACATGTGAAGAACCGATACCTGCAACAATTTTAGCCATTAGACTGCTCCTGGAACCTTGCGAGTTAACATAAACTGCTCATAGCTTTCTCCGCGCATTTGCGCACCTATGGCATACAAACCATATTCGAGGGTCGCGGCCAGCTTCAGAAAGAAGAAAAGGTTGCCGCCTAACTGGGTCAAACGCAGCCAGTCGCGATCGCGCACGGCCTGTTTCTGCTCTTCCGTCAGCCCGTACTTTTCCATATAGGCCTCTTCATCCTTTTTATAAATTTCACGATTTTCAGGTTCTTTTAATGAGTTGCACATCTTGTTGATCGGGTAGCCCTGACGAGAGAGCTGAAGATCGAAAACATAAGTACCCGGGATTCCCCAGCGGTCTTGAAACTGCTTCATACGAGACACCTTAATTGAGTTAAATGGAATGCATCAAAAACTGTGCGCGCCGCTCAGCGAAGCGCCACTCACCACTTTCAACCACACATAGATCATCAAATTCGCCAACCATGACACGCCCATCGACCGGCCAGCCGAAGTGGCCGTCTTTATCGTTCTCTGTGTTTGCGGCAAACACTTGCACATAACAGTGCACTCGGGCCTGTTCGAGCGAATCTAGGGTGACCCTGATATTGCTGCAAATATGGCGGGTAATACGCTGTTTGGGCCGCGCCTGATATGCGGCACAAATTGCTTCACCGCCGACCAGCGGATTCTGAGGATCAGCGGGGCGATAGAGCTTGCCCTCAGCGGTGAATAGAGCCGCCAGTTCGGCGTACTCTTGGCGATCGGTAAAGTTCGCCGCTTCAAGCACCAGTCGCTGGCACGCCTGTTCTATTTCCTGCTGTTTTTCATAGGAAAGGGTACAAGTCATTGATGTTTCTCCAACCAATTACCAATCACTGAGGCCACTTCGGCCGGACGCTCCATAGTGCTCATATGACCGGCCTCTTCGATGATGGACAAAGTGCTTCCCGGCATTAATTGAGCCATCTCTTCATGGCGCGAAAGCGGGCTCCATGCATCTTGCCGGCCACAAACCAGCAAGGTTGGGCAGCTTACTTTGGACAACTGTTCAGTCGCATCGGGACGCGTCAATAACGCCTGAATCTGGGCCTGAAATGTATCGGGCGACTTGCGCTCGATCATTTTCAAGATCGACTCAATGAGCGCTTCATCGTCAAGCCGATCGGGATGCACCATACCTTGCAGCCACGTTTGCCCCATGGCACGCATGCCATCTTTTCGTGCTAAGGCCAAGAGCGCTAGGCGAGCATTCTCTTCGCTTTTACCGCGCTCCCCAGCGGCGCGGGACTGGTAGCCCGTATCCATTAAAATCAGATGAGTCACTCGCTCGGGAGCCTGCCGATAAACTTCAAGAGCGACTCGCCCTCCCATAGAATGTCCGGCCAACACAAAGCAACTCGGCGCCTGCTGCAACACAATTTCCGCCATAGCGCCGATCGAGTCAGCCTGGCCATAGTCCGGCACTTCACATCTCATCGCCGTGAGTCGTGAGGACACATCTGTCCAAACGGACTCATCGCAAAGCACCCCTGGCAGTAGTAATACATCCATACTTTTTGTTGTGGTCATAAAACAAGTCCTAATTTAGTGTCTTTCCAGTAACTAACAGCCTCAAGGGGCTTCAGAAGCTATCGAAGGCACCAGCCAACCATAGTGAAGCGCTATATAGGCGTGCTCTCGCATCAACATTTCGGCCCTGGCACTTTCACCACTACACAGGGTCTTCAGGATCATCTCGTGCTGCAATTGCGCTTGCATAAGCTTGTGATATTCCCGATCCAACGCATCGGTATCAATAACGATGGAATCTGCGCCGCCGAACGGCAGGCGGTTGTTGCGGCCAATCGCATCGCCAATCACCTCGCTGCCTGCTGCACTTACGATTTGCTGATGGAACTGGTGGTTGATGTCACTCCAGCGGACAACATCCTCCTCCGTCAAATAGCCCTTACTCAGCAGCTCCCGCCCTTGCTTGACACAATCACCTAAGCGCTCGGCCAGACTGGAATCCACCCCCCGCTCGGCCAGTCGACGAATCGCCAACCCTTCAAGCACCCCTCTCACTTCTACGGCACAGAGCACATCAGCCTCGGTGAACTCACGCACCTGGAAGCCGCGTTTGCCGGCCTGTTCCAGAAGTCCCTCCTGCTCCAAAGTACGGAAAGCCAAACGCACTGGAGTGCGCGAAACGCCCAGTTGCTCCGCTACTGCCTCCTCACCAAGCCGCTCTCCTGGCTGATAATGGCCCTCACCGATCAATTTACGCAGTCGGCTTACCACACTTTTATCGATATTACTCATTTGAGATACCTAACCTCATCCGTTATCGTCACACCAATGGATCCAAACAAATAATAATTTGACTAATACTACCACAATAGTCTCTAATTTGGATCCAATTATAATATTTATATGCAAATCCAGGAGAACACCATGACGACACCAACCCCTTTCCTCAAGAATACTTGGTACGTGGCCTGCACCCCAGACGAGATCACAGACAAGCCTCTTGGCCGTACCATCTGCAATGAGCAAATGGTATTTTTCCGCGCCGAAGAGGGCAAAGCAGCCGCGGTTGAGGATTTCTGTCCGCACCGTGGCGCACCGTTGTCGCTGGGTTTCGTTCGTGACGGCCAACTGGTTTGTGGCTATCACGGCCTAGAAGTCAACTGCAGTGGCAAATGTACCAGCATGCCTGGCCAGCGGGTGCGGGGCTTCCCCAGCATTAACAGCTACCCGGTCGTAGAACGTCACGGCTTCATCTGGGTATGGCCCGGCGATGCTGAACTGGCCGATGCCGACCAGATCCCCGAGTTGCACTGGGCTAACAATCCAGATTGGGCCTATGGCGGCGGGCTGTACCATATCAACTGCGATTATCGGCTGATGATCGACAACCTCATGGATTTGACCCATGAGACCTACGTGCACGCGACCAGCATCGGCCAACCAGAAATCGAGGAAGTGACTCCGGAAACCAAGGTCAACAGCAACGAAGTTCTCACTATCCGGCATATGGAAAACCTTACCTCTCCACCGTTCTGGCACGCCGCGCTGAAGGCTGCTTTGGATGATGACAACCTGCCTGAAGATACCCCTGTTGATCGCTGGCAGATCTGTCACTTCACTCCGCCGAGCCACGTCATGATCGAAGTCGGTGTCGCGCTGGCTGGCAAGGGTGGCCATTCTGCGCCCAACGAGTTCAAGGCATCCAGCATCGTGGTTGACTTCATTACCCCCGAAACAGACACCTCAATCTGGTATTTCTGGGGCATGACACGCAACTTCAAACCCGAAAATGAAGAACTGACCGCTAAGATTCGTGAAGGCCAAGGCAA
>SMEQ01000326.1_pt1 | contig 14791 bp, 12 predicted proteins | sample 2456281 | NCBI WGS metagenome assembly SMEQ01 (sample SAMN10132596, study PRJNA489261) | soil metagenome | isolation source: day1 antibiotic-loamy sand soil ammended with raw manure from dairy cow... | place: USA | collected 2015-04-01
GGCAAACCTGGCACGTGCTCGCGCAACTCCACCTGTACGGCTTTTTTCGTCACGCTGGTCAGTTCGCCACGAAACTCATCGCCGCTACCATCAAATAACTGCACCGCAGCGCCAACGCTTAAACGCAGGACACGGCTAAGGTAATGCGCTTGCGCCTCAGGCACATCCAGCACACCCAGCGCCAATGGCGCAGCAACAAAAAAACGCGGTAGCGACATCTCGAAACTCCAGACATAAAAAACCACGCTATGGTGCGTGGTTTTTCACAGAGCGTCTAGCCGTTAATCGCGCGTCGCGATATCAATACCAGTCGTGGCCACTTCAGCCAACCAATGGATCTGCTCAGGCGTGATGACATAAGGCGGAATAAAATACACAACGTTGCCCAATGGACGCAGCAAAGCGCCTTGCGACATCGCATATTCATAGACTTTTAAACCCCGACGCTCTTGCCAAGCAAAGGGCTCTTTAGTGGCTTTATCTTTGACCATTTCAATGGCTAAGATCATGCCGGTTTGCCGCACTTCAGCCACATGCGGATGCTCGTGCAAATGCGCGGTCGCATCGGCCATATGCTGAGCGAGAACTTTGTTTTTCTCGATCACATTGTCTTCAGCAAAAATATCTAAAGTCGCTAAAGCGGCAGCGCAGGCTAATGGGTTACCGGTATAGGTATGCGAGTGTAAAAACGCACGCATGGTGTCATATTCAGCATAAAAGGCTTGATAGACTTGATCGGTCGTTAAAATGGCCGCCATGGGCAAATAACCGCCGGTTAAGGCTTTGGATAACACAATAAAATCTGGCGTAATATGCGCTTGCTCACAGGCAAACATGGTGCCCGTGCGCCCAAAGCCCATGGCAATTTCATCTAAAATTAAATGCACACCATAGTGATCACAGGCTTCGCGCAATAATGTTAGATACACCGGATGGTACATACGCATCCCGCCCGCACCTTGCACCAACGGCTCAAGAATCACCGCAGATAACTCATGATGATGCTGCTCTAAGGTTTGACGCATATGCTCAAACATCAGACGCGAATGCGCTTCCCAGCTCACCCCTTCAGGGCGGTGATAGCAATCTGGACTGGGCACTTTAATGCAGTCCATCAGCAACGCTTTATACGTCTCAGTGTACAAAGCGACATCACCAACCGCCAAAGTCGCTAAGGTTTCACCGTGGTAGCCATTGGTGATAGTGGCAAAGCGTTTTTTGTGTGGCTGATCATGATTGAGCCAATAGTGGTGGCTCATTTTCAGCGCAACTTCAATACCCGACGAGCCATTATCCGCATAAAACACGCGGTCTAAACCCGCGGGGGTCATCGCCACTAAGCGCTCGGATAACTCAATCACCGGAGCATGACTAAAACCTGCCAGCATCACATGTTCAAGCTGGTCAAGCTGCTGCTTAATACGCTCATTGATACGTGGATTGCAGTGGCCAAAAATATTCGTCCACCACGAACTCACAGCATCTAAATAACGGTTACCGTCAAAATCCTCCAGCCAAATACCTTCAGCACGGCGAATGGGTACGATCGGTAAACTCTCGTGGTCTTTCATTTGTGTGCAGGGATGCCATAAAACGTTTAAGTCACGCTGCATCCATTGATCATTTAAACTCACTTGCTTGCTCCCGTTAACGGATGACACAGCCTAACAGATGCGCCAAAGCATGCTAGAAAAAACCTGCACTCAAATGCACTTACGCCATCGGCACGCAGCTGAGTTTAAGCTCTAAACAATGCCGTGCACCGGGCTCTAACACGAGGTGATCGCTCAGCACATTCGCGCTTTCAATACACAACATCTGCTGCCATGCCGTGCTGGCAAAACCACTTAAAGTTTTGGACTTTTCTACGCCCGGATTCCATACAATGGCTGAGCTTGAGCCTTGACTCTGCAGATGAATTTGACGCTGCCAGCCTGGATCTTCGATGTACAAATGCTCAGGCACCTGCAGATACACGCGATCTGTTTCATCAGCGCACACCAATGCGCCGACTTGCTCACGCAACTGCCATTGCTCCAGCGTCTCGTGATACGCACAACCGCCAAGCCCCTGCACCGCAACCTGACGCACATCACTGACCGCAAAATAGGTGTGTAACGCCTGACTGATCGCCACAGGTTGTGTGCCAAGATTATGATTTTCCAAACGCAGGGTGAGCTGCTCACCCAAGCTGATATGCAACTGCACCCTCGCGGCATGCGGCCAATGCGTTAAGCCCTGACTGGCATCCAGCTGCAAACTCAGCTGCACCGCCTCAGCATCACTGCGACTACTGAGCAACTGCCAATCCAAGGTGCGCGCTAAACCATGAAAAGGTGCCGTATCCGTGGTCATCTGTTGCACTGCAAGCGGGTTGCGCTGAATATCACCAAACCAAGGCCAGCACACAGGCACGCCACCGCGCACACTGTGTCCCCGCTCGTACTCAGCTTGCGGACTTAACCAAATCAGCGGCGGTAACTCAAGATCAGGCCAGTAACTGAGAATTTGCGCACCTTGCTGGCATATATCCAACTGCGCTGCACCCCAACGTAGACGCCAGCCTGGCAAGCCAGAAAAATCCATCGGTATGATTGCATGCTGCATGCTAGGCCTCCTTGAGCCGATTTATTTACTGATTGCCGTAAATCTGACTCGGCAGCCAAGTAATAATTTCTGGCCAAACGTAAGCCACCACCAACATGCTGATCTGAATAGCGATAAAGGGTAAAACACCGCGATAGATGGTTGCTGTAGCCACCGATGGCGGGGTCACGCTGCGCAAATAAAACAGCGAAAAGCCAAAGGGCGGTGTGAGGAATGATGTTTGTAAATTCAAAGCAATCATAACTCCTAGCCACACTGGATCTAAGCCCATCGACAACAACACAGGACCAACAATGGGCACAACAACAAAAATAATTTCGATAAAGTCGAGAATAAAGCCCAGTAAAAAAATCACCACCATGACTAAGAAAAATGCACCCAACACGCCACCTGGTAGTTGCGCAAACACATTCTCAATCATCATATCGCCGCCAAAACCACGAAACACCAAGGAAAACAGTGATGCGCCAATCAAGATCAAAAATACCATCGAACTGATTTCAGCGGTTGAAAATGACACTTCACGCAAGCGCTTAAGCGTCAATTGACCTTTAAGCAGACCTAGGATTAACGCACCGATCGCACCTAAGGATGCCGCTTCTGTGGGCGTTGCCACACCGGCCAAAATAGAGCCCAAGACCGAGCCCATTAACACCAGTGGCGGCAGCAACGCTTTAAATAAACGCCCCCACTCAATCGGACCTAAGGCTTCTTGGGGTAAAGCAGGCAGTTTTTTCGGCTGCGTCACCGCAACAAAAATTAAATATGCGATATACAGACACACCAACAGCACACCGGGAATCAGTGCACCGATAAATAAGTCACCCACAGAGACCGTTTTGGGCGTAAACACGCCCATACGAATTTGTGCTTGCTGGTAAGCACTCGATAAAACATCACCCAGCAACACCAAAATAATGGATGGCGGAATAATTTGTCCCAAAGTGCCGGTCGCCGCCAAGGTGCCGGTCGCTACCGCAGGATCATAACCACGGCGTAACATTGTCGGTAGCGCCAGCAAACCCAAAGTAACCACCGTAGCGCCCACCACACCGGTACTGGCTGCTAAAAGAGCACCCACCACACAGACAGAAATCGCTAAACCACCGCGCAAAGTACCAAACAAGCGCGACATGGATTCGAGTAAATCTTCTGCCACTCGCGATTTTTCCAGCATCACCCCCATAAAGACAAACAAGGGCACGGCAAGCAAAGTCTGGTTGTTCATAATGCCAAACAAACGGTTGGGCAAAGCCTGCAAGAAGCTGGGGTCAAACGCGCCAGTGGCCACGCCAATCATGGCAAAAATCAACGACACGCCACCCAGCACAAATGCTACTGGATAACCTATCACCAGCGTTAAGCAAATAGTTAAAAATAAGCTGATTGCCAGTACTTCAGTCATGCTGTATACCTTCACTCAAAGCGGGTGTGCGTAACTGTTGCATCAATAGCACTAAATCAGCACAGCATTGCAGTAGCAAACTTCCCACAAGTAATAAAATAATACTCTTTTGCAGATACATAAAACCTAAGCCACCGGCCTCGCCTGAGGTTTCATAGATCGCCCACGAGTTCGCAACATAGCCCCAACTGTTCCAGCCCAGAAATAAACACATAGGCAGTAACAACAAAAGGTGACCGCTGGTATCCACGATCGCTTTTTTGCGTGTCGAAAAATTTTGATAAAAGATATCCACACGGACATGCGCCTGCCGCTGCAACGCCCACGCTGCAGTCCCCATAAAGGTTAATGCATGCGCGTACATCACCGCCTCCTGCAATGCGGTGGCACCTATACCAAAGGCATAACGCAGAACAACGACACAAGCCGTACCCAAAACCAAAAACAGCGTGAGCCAAGCGCAAGTACGGCCCAGTAGCGCATTAGCAGCCTGAACCTGCGTTGCAATACGCACCGGCCAAGAGAATAAAGACATAGGACAACTTCTAACAAACAAGTGAGCCGCATATTGTAGGGGCTGTGTACAAAATTAACCATGTGCATGTTATCCACTCGATAGGTGCACCGAGCTGTGGATAAGCTGGGGAGATATAAAGCTCAGCCAGAGCTAGCAAGGCTTACAGAGCATTGATCAATAAACAACCAGAGGTTTTAAACTGTGCACAAAGGACTGGGATGGTGCTGTGGATAAGCTGTTTATCTTCAGCTGCACACCTTTAAATACAAGGGCTACAGACAATTGATCATTTTTTAACCGTATTATATACGACTCACAGAATGACTTATCCACACCGCCTCAATAATCGCAATCGGCCCTTTTGAAACACGCTATGCATAACCTGAGCAAGGTTATCCACCTTGGAAGTGCATGGGCTTGTGGATAAGCTGGGGAGTCACCCCTCTAAGCCTTATCTGGCAAGGCTTACAGAGCATTGATCAATAAATAACCAGAGGTTTTAAACTGTACACAATCTAATGGGATGCTGCTGTGGATAAGCTGTTTATGCATGGCTGTAAGCCTTGATAAGCGTGGCTAGCAGCCTGTTGATGGTTTTTTAATCATATTTTTATATGATTGGCTGCTGTGCTTTATGCACAGGAAAAAAGATGGCGTCTTGAGAATAATCAGACACCATTGCATGCGCAGCGCAAGCATCGCCAAGCAGTTATCCACGCCACAGGTGCACCGAGCTGTGGATAAGCTGGGGAGATACAACGCTCAGCTAGAGCTGGCAAGGCTTACAGAGGACTGTTTAATAATTGATCAGCCATTTTAAACTGTGCACAAAGACACTGGATGGTGCTGTGGATAAGCTGTTCACTTATAGGGCAAACCCAGAGCCTGCGAGCCCTGCAGAGAAGTGGTTGTTTTTTGCACAAAATATTTTCTCAACCGCAATAGCATCTTACGGCTGGCAAACGCTAAAAGCGTAAAGCCAACCTGTGCATAACTCTAGAGTTTAGTCTGTGGGTAACTTGTTAGTATAAAACGTAAGTCATTGTTTTATAAAGGCTTTAGCCTGTTGATTACTTTTTCTTAAGCGCCTGCTGACTGCGCTTTAAGATGCGTATAGCATCCCAGCTATACACCGCCAGCCCCGCCCAAATAAAGCCAAAAAAGACCAGCGATTGCGCGGAAAACGGCTCATTAAACATTAATACAGCTAAGAGTAATAACAAGGTGGGGGTGATGTACTGCAAAAAAGCCAAGGAGGCATAAGGCAAGTTTTTTGCTGCCTCGTTAAAGCATAATAACGGCAATAAGGTGACCGGCCCTGCTGCGGCTAACCACAGCATCTGCCCACTGCCTAAAAACTCAGTCTGCATGCTGATGGCCTGTGGATTAAACCACAACCAACCTAACGCCACCGGCGCCAGCATCCAGGTTTCAACCGTCAGTCCGGGTAACGCAGCCACTGGAGCCTGTTTACGAATCAAGCCGTACAAGCCAAATGAGCAGGCCAAGGCTAAAGAGATCCAGGGCACCGCTCCAAAACTCCACACTTGCAAACCCACACCCGTAGCAGCCAAAGCAATCGCCACCCACTGTAAACGGCGTAAGCGCTCACGCAAAAACAGCATGGCCAATAAAACGTTCACCAAAGGGTTGATGTAATAACCCAGACTGGCCTCCACAATCCGATCGTTATGCACAGACCAGATATAGATCAACCAATTGCTGGCAATTAAAGTGCCAGAGATGGCCAGCACTAAAAAGCGTTTAGGATGCTGGTACAACTCCTGCCACCAGCCTCGGTGACGCCACACCAATAACAAACCCGAACTGAACAAAGCAGACCAGAGGATGCGATGCACAATCACCTCTTGTGCAGGGATTCCATCTAACGTTTTAAAATACAGCGGGAACAGGCCCCAAATGCAATAGGCAAATAAACCAAGCACATAGCCACGCCGGGGATTGGGTGTAACAGTCATATTGGTTAGCCAGCTAACGAAAAATTTAGTTTATTCTAGGCCGCCTCAGCCGTACTGTCTTGCCTGTTATTAAAAAAGCTTTAAAAAAGGCTCGTCTAAAGCAGCACGCTGTTCGCGTAAAATCAATATTTGCTCACCCCAGTAACGCTCAGTACCAAACCAGGGGAAGCTTTGTGGGAAAGCAGGGTCATCCCAACGTTGGGCCAGCCAAGCGCTGTAATGCAGCAAACGCAAAGCGCGCAAGGCTTCAATTAAAGGTAGCTCACGCGGTGAGAAATCATAAAACTCTTGGTAGCCATCAACCAACTCAGAGAGCTGCGATAAGCGATCTTGATAATCACCGGCCAACATCATCCACAAATCTTGAATAGCAGGCCCCATGCGGCAGTCATCTAAGTCAACGATAAAAAAACTTTCATCACGGCAGAGCAAGTTACCCGGATGGCAATCACCGTGAACGCGTATCGCTGTATACGGATGCTGAGCAAATACATCCTCAACCTTCAGCAATAAATCTTTAACCACGGACTCCCACGCGGGGCGTAAGCTTTGCGGCACATGCACACCACTGGACAATCGCTCAAACGCCGCATGTCCATAAGTGGTAACGTTTAACTCGGGGCGATGGACAAAAGGCTGACTGGCACCCACAGCATGCAAACGACCCAGTAACTGCCCTAAACGGTATAACTGATTTAAGTTACCCGGCTCAGGAGCTCGGCCACCGAGGCGCTCAAATAACGCAAAACGAAAGCCTGCATGCTCAAATAAACTCTGTCCATTGTGCTCCATCGGCGCCACCAAGGGCACGTCACAATCAGCCAACTCAAAAGAGAAAGTATGCTCTTCAAGAATCTGAGCATCGCTCCAGCGCTCGGGACGATAAAACTTGGCAATAAGCGGGGTCTTATCTTCAATACCCACTTGGTACACACGGTTTTCGTAACTGTTGAGCGCCAATACACGGGCATCACTTAAAAAGCCTAAGCTTTCGACAGCATCAAGCACTAAATCAGGGGTCAGTGCAGCAAACGGATGCGCAGACATGGCAAGCTCCTTTATTTGAGTGCTTCAGTGTAACAGGCAATACCCTCTGCCATGGTACGCATCAAGCCCCACACTGATGTTGTCCTGCGCGACATTGCGACACAAGTACACAGCGCCGTGGCGTTCTATACTAGACACAGATCGATCCAACTTATGGCTGCATTGCTGTCAAATTCACTCAGGAATATTTATGTCATATTCAACTACAAGTCGTACGCTGATGTTAGGTCTAGTCGCAGTCTTATGTGCTGGAGTGATAGGTTTATTGGCTGGGCATTACCTCACCAGCGAACCTGATCAAACTCAGGCCATACGTGAGGCGGGCATCATTGTGTTACCGCAAAGCCTTGAACTGCCGGAATTACACTTAGCCAGCACGCAAGGCCAACAGCAGGCGACGCATGAGTTAACTGGGCGCTGGAGTTTGGTTTTTTTCGGCTATACCTTTTGCCCTGATATTTGCCCCACAACCCTAGCTGAGTTGCGCCAGCTAAAAAAATTACTGCCTGCAGCCACACAAGATAAGCTGCAAATTATTATGGTCAGCGTTGATCCGCAGCGCGATACCACCGAGCAATTGCAACTGTACTTAAACTATTTTGATCCTGAGTTTATTGGTTTAACCGGTGAGTTAACTGATATTCAAACCCTGAGCAGTGCCTTGAGTATTCCCTTTATTCCAGGTGACACCAGCGCACCCTATTATACCGTTGATCACAGTGGCAACTTGGCCATTATTAGCCCTGATGGCCGCCAGTATGGTTTTATCCGTGCGCCTTTAGATGTACGCAAGCTGGCGGAGCAATTACCTCATATCATCAACCCATAACTCGGTGCTACGGCAACGCAACACTGACCCTTCAAGACATAAGAAAGACAGCCGTTATGTTTTATGAGTATAAGAAATCGATATAACGGCTCGGCAAATACGGGTGCTACTATCTATTGTGTTGCCTCTACACCCTATTAGACCGGATTGAAAACGCCCCAGCATGGGGTCAGCTTCAAGCGATACGGATGATAAGTTTAGGCCAAAACATACGCCGCTTAATCTGCCTAACCTTGGAGCCCTTATGGATCAGACAACATTATTTCCTGCTGCACTGCACGCCACTTTTACTGCTGGCGAAGTGGCTTTAATTGGTGCAGGCCCAGGCGATCCAAGCTTATTGACTATGCGCGCATGGAGCTTATTGCAACAGGCCGATGCCGTAGTGTACGACCGTTTGGTGAGTGCCGACTTAATGGCGTTAATTCCTGCACGCTGTGCACGTTATTATGTGGGCAAAGCCAGCGGGCACCACAGTGTGCCGCAAGAAGAGACCAACCAGTTGCTGGCAGATTTAGCCCAGCAAGGTTTAAAAGTAGCGCGCTTAAAAGGCGGTGACCCTTTTGTCTTTGGGCGCGGCTCGGAAGAACTCGACTATCTATTGCAACGCCATATCAGCTGCCAAATTGTGCCAGGCATCACTGCAGCATCCGGCTGCACAGCTTACGCTGGCATCCCTCTAACGCATCGCGGCGTGGCGCAGTCTTGCCAATTTATTACTGGCCATTTACAAAAAGACGGCGCACTGAACCTGCCTTGGCAAGGTTTAGCAGGTCCCAATCAAACGCTAGTGTTTTATATGGGGTTAAGCGCTCTGGCTGATATTTCTAACAACCTGATGCGCTCAGGCTTAGCCGCCGATACACCTGCGGCACTGATTGGCCATGGTACTTACGCCAATCAGCAAGTGGTACGCGGTACGGTGGCACAGTTGCACAGCATGGCGGCCAACGCACAACTCACCCCACCGACTTTAACGGTGATTGGTCATGTGGTGGACTTATTTGCGCAGCAGCATATCAGCCATCCAGCGCACATCAGTCCACAACTCGAAGCAACGACAGCCTTATGAAAGTTCAGCTAAGGCGCAGGCTAAATCCTTATATTTAAACTCAAAACCAATAGCTTGCGTCCGTTCGGCTTGGATATGTTGACCGCCTAATAAAAGACCGGCCATCTCGCCTAACAACAATTTCAGCACAAAGGCTGGAGCGGCCATAATGGCAGGACGACGTACATGCTGGCCCAAGGTCTTCGCAAAGACCTGATTGCGCACTGGCTGCGGAGCGCACGCATTGTAAGGTCCGTGAGCTTCGGTGTGATGTAATAAGTGATCAATCAAGGCGACTTCATCATGCAAATGCACCCACGGCATCCATTGCTGGCCACTGCCTTGCTTGCCACCTAGACCCAAACGAAACAACGGTAAAAGGCGTGCTAAAAACCCACCTTGGCTGGTCAAGACTAAACCGGTGCGCACCAAGACCACGCGCATACCCAATGACTCAGCAGCCTGCGCGGCATGCTCCCAATCGGCACAGAGCTGCGTGGCAAAATCAGGCTGCTGAATGGCGCTGCTTTCGGTTAAGACCTGCTCACCGCCATCACCGTACCAACCCACCGCCGAGCCTGAAATCAACACCTCAGGTTTATACTCAAGCGAGGCTAACCAGCTCACTAGGTGTTCAGTCAAGGCGATGCGACTATCACGCAACAGAGTGCGTCGGGCTTGCGTCCAAGGCCGATCCGCAATAGGTGCACCGGCTAAATTAATCACGGCATCCAGTTGCACAGCATTGAGTTCTTTGAGCTCGCTAATAGGGTGAACCGCTTCACCACATAAGTCTTTCACCCGTTCAGGTGTACGACTCCAGACATACACCTCATGGCCTTGCGCTAACCATAATCGGCATAAGTTACGGCCAATCAACCCGGTACCGCCCGTTATTAAAATACGCATCGTGAGCCTCTCTTGCAGATTGCATTGTCGGATCAGACAGCTTGCATTCATCATCCACTCGGGATGAGTACGCATCTGGCTTGTGTCATCATTAAACTATAGATCTGCTACAAATACTTGTACAATAATCGCTATTAAGTATAAGTATTTGTTATACACAGCCATTTCAAATGGCGTATAAACATATTTTGTCCAAGGAATCTGTATGTCATCTTCTAAAATTGCCATTATCGGTGCTGGAATGGCTGGAATTACCGCGGCCAGAACCCTAACCGCAGCCGGCTATCCTGTACAAGTGTTTGAAAAAAGTCGTGGCAGCGGCGGCCGCTTAGCCAGTAAACGCAGTGACATGGGCCGTGTTAATTTAGGTGCGCAAAGCTTTAGTGCGCATGAGCATGAGTTTACTTTGCAGGTCCAAAACTGGCTGCACTCAGATTGGCTTGAGCCCAGCGTCAGTCAGCCACACGAGTGGAAGGGCAGCCCCTATATGAGCGCCCTCACCCGCAATCTACTGGGCAATATCACCACACACTTTGCCTGCGAAATTCGCAGCCTCAGCCATGATGACAACGGCTGGTCACTGCACGATCAACATCAACAAATACATGGGCCATTTGAGCAGTTAGTGGTCGCTATTCCTGCACCTCAAGCGCAAGCATTACTGCGTGACTGTGCGCCAGATTTAGCTGAACACGCAGCCCAAGTACAGATGCAACCAGTATGGATGGTGGCCTTAGGCTTTAAAGAGCCCTTGGCACACGCCTTCGAGCAGACGCCCAATGACAACAAGGTACTGGCGCACATTATTGAAACGCCACAAGACGCTGATCATCCAATGCAAACCTGGATGCTGCGGGCCAGTGACGCTTGGAGTGAGCAGCATCTTGAGGATGATAAAGAGCAGGTACTACTCGCCTTGCGCGATGCGTTAAGTGCCCTCTACCCAGCGCAGTTACCGGAACACGATAGCGCTTTTGCGCACCGCTGGCGCTATGGTCTGGGTGCATTGAGTCATCCGGTTGGGCATTTAACAGACGTGCCACGCGGCCTCTATATTGCAGGCGATTGGTGCAGTACCGGTGATGTCTATGGCGCGTGGCGCAGTGGCCAGCAAGCAGCGCAGCAGATCATCGAGCAGGCCGCACACTAAAGCCTGTCGCTCAGTCATAACTCACATCACTGAGTGCAACCCAGCCCAGCATAGATTATCCCGAATGGGCTGGCGTTGTTTGCTAATATGCGCGCTGTATTAGCACAGATGTGGAAAGTGTTGTGATTGAAGCTGTCTGGATTGTATTTGCATTTAGCCTCGGCATGGGCGTGTGCTTAATTGGCTTACCGCCGCTGATCGGCTATTTGGCCGCTGGCTTTTCAATTGCTGCCAGCGCCGACTACCTCGGCTTATCGGTGGATAGCACTACAGCATTGCAACATATTGCGCATCTGGGTGTGTTGCTGCTGTTATTCACGGTCGGTTTAAAACTCAAAGTCAAAAGCTTAGTGCGTCCAGAAGTGCTGGGCGGTAGCTTGCTGCACTTCTTAATCAGCACAGCAGTATTCACCCCAGGCTTTGTATTTTTTCTAGATATCAGCTGGTATACCGCCAGTATGTTGGCCATTGCGCTCTCATTTTCCAGCACCGTTTTAGCCGCTAAAGTCTTAGAAGGTAAACTTGCCGAGCAGGTGCTCAAACGCGCTCAGCAACAGGATGCGCCTTAAACACAAAACACAACCTTTACTGCTCTGCTGCAACAGGGATGGCAATGGTGAAGCGCGCGCCTTGTGTACCGTTTTTCACCGTCAGCTTGCCACCCATTAGGTTGATAATACCGTAACTGACAGACAAGCCCAAACCTGTGCCTTTACCCACGGGTTTAGTGGTGACAAAGGGTTCAAAAATACGCTCTAACAAGTCCACCGGCACGCCACCGCCACTGTCTTCAATGGCAATATAGATTGTATTTTGTGCGACATAACTCGACACCTGCAACACCGCCGGACGCCCCGTACCCGTAAACTGGCGGATGGCTGCATATTGCGCATTGAGCAATAAATTAATCAACACTTGTTCAAAACGGTCAATATGACCCTTGATCTGCGGTAAAGGCGCCAGCTCTAGATTAATCTGCACTGGCACAGCGTCTTTTTCCACGCCTTCTTTGACCAACAACACAGCCTCTTGAATGGCCACTAACGGATCAAACAAGGTACCTTCAACCTCTGAGTGACGACCAAAAATTCGCATATGATCAACCACTTTAGTCACGCGCATGATCTGACTTTCTAAACGCTCAAGCTTATCCAATAAATACTTTGGATCCATCGCATCAGCGCCAGCTAAACGCTTTAAAATATTGGTCAGCGCCATGCGCATCACGGTCAATGGCTGGCTGATTTCATGGGCTAAACCTGTGGCCATTTCGCCCAGCGTCGCCATTTTTGCGCTTTGATACACTTGCTGACGCGCATTATGTACTTCGGTATTATCACGCCCTACACTTTGAATTTCGATAATGCGCCCTTGCTCATCAAATAACGCACGATCCGACCACACCCACCAGGCATGCACGTTCTCTGACAGATTCAACAGCAACTCAATACTGCCGCCGGGGTTATCAGGTGTAAGCTGAGCATAACGCGCAAGTAGCTCTTGACGTTTAGCCGGTGATAAAAAGTCGCCTAAATTAATCTCAGTATCCAAGGCCGTATCGGCGCTAAAGCCTAATGAGCTAAACAACTGCCGATTACCATAGACCACAGATAAGTCCGGCAAGAAGCGACAAATAATTGCTGGCGCATCTTCCACCAGCATCCGATAGCGCTCCTCACTTTCACGCACTAATTCAGCTGACTCAGTGGCTTCAGTGACATCAATACTTAAGCCGACAATTTCTTTCGGGCGGCCACGCTCATCGCGCAATAACTTAGCTTCATCCAAGATCCAGTGGTAAACACCATCCACATCTCGCACACGGTAACGACGGCTGATGGCGCCAATTTGTAAGATCTCACGCAGCCCTTGATAATACTCTTCACGATCATCCGGGTGCACAATGCCGCCCAGTGAAATATCCTGTAATTGCTCATAAGTCCAGCCCAGCATCGGCGTCATACTGGCGCTACAAAAATCCAAATGAAAAGCATCATTCTTATAAGCCAATATATACACAATGGCCGGTGCGTTATAAATCAACCCTTCAAAACGCGCTTGAGCATCGTCTACGGCTGTTTCCATTTGCCGCAAATCATCAATGTTCATCGCGTAGCCAACCAAGCGTCGGCTCTCACCTTCAACACGATCGGCGAGCATGCGATACCAGCACGACTGACCACTGACTTGCACCCGTAAGACCATGCTGAGTTTAACGCCTTCGGTTACCGCGCGGTTCACACGATGGCGATATTCCATTTCATCCAAAGGGTCAATCGCTTGCAGCGCAGTTTCAAAGTTCACACTGCCGTCATGTTGCAGTGCTAAGCCCAGCACCGTGGCCAAACTGGTATCCATATATAACTTTTGTTGTTCAGGATGATATTCCCACCAGCCGGACGCTAACATTTTCTGTAGATAGGCATTGCGCTCAACCGTGTGTTGCATCTGCTGATAACTCAAGGCGGAGTGCAATGGCGAGCAAAACAAATATAATAAAGCCATCCAGTCACTATGGGCTAAACCGTATAATGTATGGCGTTCACCATGGTCTGGAATCATCAGCCATAAATGCACGCCGTCTTGCTCCATGTAGGGCAAGAGTGCCACAGGTGTTTTGTGCTCGCCCAGCACCAAGCGAATCGGCGCGCTGATCTTTGGGTATAAGTTTTGCAAAATACTTTGCGCTTCTTCGACTGCACTGTGTATCGAACGCGCACTGGGCAAGGTTGCTGTCGCATACTCATGCCAATGTGTGGTCTCACGCTTTAATAAGCACAGCCAAGGTAAACGCAGGCGTAGCATTAAGCCTTCAAGCCATTCTTGAGCATGGTTTTGCAGCACGGTACTTGAAGCTGTACCTACAGCGGTGGAGTGCTGCACGGTAAAATCAAGCGCTTTGCTACGCAGCTCTTCTTGCGAGTGACGCGCCACGGCATGGGTATTATCGATTAAAATAATGCACCAGTGTGGCGCTTGGTAAAATTTTGCGCCTTGCATATAGCGTGCATCTGCATCTTGACCACGCAAGACTAACGACAACTGGCTGGGCCATTCATTGATCGGTAATGGCGCCTGAGCAAAGGGCGTTGCAAGAATCGATGACAGTGTTCTGGGTAACTCAAGCGATGCACTTGGTAACAGCCTTTGCAATTCGCGACTGATCTCAACAATCTGTCCCTTTTTATCCAGCAACATGCTTAAGCCTGATAACGACTCAACCGCTGCTGTCTGTATGCTAGCCTGTGCCTGTGTAATATCTCGCTTACGCCAAAATCTTTTCATTAGAATCCCGTA
>SMEQ01000446.1_pt1 | contig 14756 bp, 7 predicted proteins | sample 2456281 | NCBI WGS metagenome assembly SMEQ01 (sample SAMN10132596, study PRJNA489261) | soil metagenome | isolation source: day1 antibiotic-loamy sand soil ammended with raw manure from dairy cow... | place: USA | collected 2015-04-01
ACCAGGCGTTTCTTACAATCAAATGCGGGTGCAGGTTTCCATTGATGTGGGTAAAAAAGTTATCCGTGATTTAGACAAAGCCTTTGTTTCGATTGCTGACTTCCACGGAAAAATCAATAGCAGTTATAAGTTGTCACAACCTAGCTATAGCTCATCAAGTCGTCACTTATTGCATGGCTTTGCAGAAATTAATACGCAAGAGAAGCCGCTGCTGAGTGACGCTAATAAAGAAAGTTTGGTTAAAGTGATTCACGCAACGGGTGCAGGCGGCGGTACGCCTACAGCAACAGCATTAACAGCGGCTGCACGATACTTTTTAACAGGGTGGGATAATACAAACTTTACCTTTAAAGAAAAAAATAAGTCCGATAAAACGGTAAAAATAAAAGATGTTCTAGACCAAACGTTCAGAAATGCTACAGATTCTGATGTGGCAGGCTATACAGGCACGGCAAAACATATTACAGAGGAAAATTGGTGTCAGAAAAATGCAGTAGCGATTTTAACTGATGGTCAACCTTCGGGTGAAAGCAACTTGTCGAGTACGCTTAGCAGCTATATTCCGCAGGGTGTATCCAGTGTTGGGTCGGTGTTGCAACAACGATTGATCCGTGTTGCGGGTGCATTATACGACCAAGATTTTTTACCCAATATTCAAGGTAAGCAAAATATTGAAACCTTTGTTATTGCTATGGGTGACGATTCCGTTATTGATGATGAAAACTTCATTGATGTAGGTAGAGCCGGTGGCGGTGGTGTGAATAACTTTTATAAAGGCAGTGATGGTGCAGCCATTGCGCAAGCTTTTAAAGATATTATTGCCCGTATTCAAGCCGCTTCAGCTTCGGTTACAGCGATTGCCGTGAGTGCCGTATCAGAATTACGTTCGGAAAACTTCGCCATTCAGGCAACATACCAAACAGAGTATTGGACCAGTGAACTTAAAGCGCTCCGCTTAAACCAAAAAGGCCAGTTTATTAATCCCAGTGATGATGTAACAGATGAGAGTTTAGGCTCCGACTCCTCAGCAGGTAAAACACCGGTCTGGGAAGCGAATGCTGCTTTGAATAGCAAGTATATTATTGATTCAAGTGCAAAAAAATTGGTGAATACACGCAAAGTGTATACGTGGAATGGCAGTCAAGGCGTACGTTTTGGTAGTGATTCCATGACAAGGCCATCAAGCACTACAGCGACTTTTAGTGCGTTTACTAATTTACCCACCAATATGCAAAACGACTTAAAAATGCGTGCAGGTGCTAACACACAAGAGCAATATGACTTAATGATGTATTTGTTGGGTGATATCAAGCATGAAGAGGGACATGAAATCCCCGGTGGCACCGAAAAATATCGTCGCCGTGGTGTTTACCAGGTGAACGCTGAAAACAAAGTTGAAACTGTATCTAAAGGTGGGTTTTTAGGTGATATCGCTAGTAGTTCGCCTATTTATGTTAAAGAGCCGCCTAGACCTTGGGATGACAAGAGCTACGGTACCTTGAGCAAGCCTTATAGTGCTTATAAAGAAGAGCAGGCAGATCGTACGGCAATGGTTTATGTTGGTACCAACCGTGGCTTCTTACATGGCATAGCCGTTGAAGGTGGCGACGCAGGTACCGAAGTGTTTGCCTATATGCCGAATGCCTTATCGTCGATAGTGCCTCAAAAGGGTTACCATTATTTAGCTAGCAAAAATTTCGAGCATCGCTTTTATGTGGATTTAACACCTACCGTTAGTGATGTCTTTATGGATTTCTATACAGACAGCAACGATGCAAAAAATGCTGAATGGCGCACAATATTAGTTGGCGGTTTACGTGCCGGTGGCATGGGTTACTTTGCTTTAGATGTAACCTGCCCATATAAAACATCTAACAGTAGCACTTGTGACAATGAAAGCTTCGATGAGAAAAATGTACTGTGGGAGTTTACAGATATAGATGATCCAGACTTAGGCTTTACCTTTGCAGAGCCTGTGATATCGCGAGTTTTCTATGACACAGGTGCAAGTGACACAGGTCGTCATGGTGAGGAAAAAGGCCGTTGGGCGGCAATTGTATCCAATGGTTACAACTCGCTTAATGGTAGGGCCGTACTGTTTATACTTTTCCTCGATGGCGGCTTAGACGGTACCTGGACAGAGGGTGTGGATTACGTGAAATTGTATGCAGGTAACGCTACGGATGATACACACACCAACAAAAACGGTCTGTCATCAGCAACGGTTATTGATTTGGATGGCGATGGTATTGTCGATCATATATACGCAGGTGATTTAAAAGGGCAGATGTGGAGCTTTGATGTTACCCAGTCTGTCGTTTACCAGGAGGCTACACCATGAAAAAGCAGCCCATTGTAAGCAGCACAAAAAAACATGAGCATTTTTGCGAACGCTGCATCGGTCCAGTGGCAAATTTGGCCTGCTTCGCAACAAGCTTTAGGCGCACCTGAAGTCGTTAGTGCACAAGCCATGGATGCTACTAATGTTCCTACAGGGCAAATGATTATTTATGCAAGCATAACGCCAGATGTCTGTATGGCAGCGGGTGATACTATTACTGCACAAAAATCAGGCACATGTACCATCATGGCTAGTATCGATGATAACTCAGCGTATATGAATCAGTCTTGGGAGGTAAATAAGGCGCCAGCGACAATGTCGCTGTCTTTTTCATCTTCTGTTTATATTGGTGAATCAGTTGCTATAACAGCTACTGTCCCGGGCAATTTACCGGTCACTTTATCTGTGTCATCAGCAAATTGCACCATTGATGGCAGCATGTCGATCAAAGCTTTAAGCGCTGGAACCTGTAACTTTACTGCAACTTCTGATGGCAATGAGGTTTATGATTCCGCAGTTGCCAATGGTTCTTTTAATATTAGTAGAAAATCCCAAACGATAACAGCCAGTTTATTGCCAAGCCCTGTATTCGTTACAGATACATTTATTGTAAGCCCTACATCCGATTCAGGATTAAGTGTTGATGTTAATGCGAGTGGTGCGTGTTCGAACATTGGCAATAGCATAATAGCTAACAACGAGGGCACGTGTACCGTTAGTTATAATCAAGCAGGTAATGCAGAGTACCTTGCTGCAACAAGCATCACGGAAACTATTACGATTGAAAAGCGCGCGCAGACAATAACACCGAGTTTATTACCAAGTAGCGTATTTGTAACTGATACTTTTTCAGTGGGTGCTACAACGGATGCTAGCTTAGATGTTGATATGACTGTAGCAGGTAGCTGTACATTAGCTGCTTCAACAGTAACCGCTAACGCCGAGGGTAGTTGTACAGTGACTTATAGCCAGCCGGGTAATGCGGAATACCTTGCCGCGCCGACGCTTACAAAGACTGTCAATATAGAAAAGAAATCACAAACATTAGATATAGTTGCGCCTACCGCCAGTATATTTGATGAGCTGTTTGGTGTTAGCGCCACAGCAAGTAGTGGGCTTACGCCTGTAAGCATTGCACCGAGTGGGGGTTGTGGTTTTGATGAAGGTTCGAGTACAGAAAACAGCGCGCAGCTGGTTTCTACAGCTGCTGGAAGCTGTACAGTCACCTTTACCCAAGCAGGTAATAATGAGTTTGCAGAGGTTGTTGGAACACGTACAGTAACCATAGCTAAGGCTGATCAAGCAATTACTATTATTGAAGGTATCCCGGGCTACGGCACTATTAATGTTGATTATCCGGTTTCAGCCGAGGCAGACTCAGGCTTGCCGGTTGCGATTACGGTTAGTGGGGACTGTATTAAGGTGGGTAATTATGTGCGACCAAAAACTCCAGCGGCAGGGTCAGGCACTTGTACTGTTAGCTATAAGCAAGTAGGTAATAGTAACTATAACCCTGCAGATATGTTGACTGAAGAGATGACTGTGCAGGTAGGTCAAACCATCAACATTACCCAAGCGCTGCCTATTTCTGGCAAGTTTGATGATAAAGTGCAAACAGCTGCAACCACGACCTCAGGTTTACCGGTGCATATATCGGTCAGTGGGGGTTGTGAGTTAGACCCTGCACCTGCAGGTACAGATAGTCATGTGTTAAGTACCGCTGGTGTGCATTTAACAGCTATTGGCGTCTGTACTGTGACTTATAGCCAGCCAGGCGGTGAGATAGGCGGTGTTTGGTATGATGAGGCTCCTTCGTTAAGCCGTTCGGTCACTGTAGATAAATGGACACAAAATATTGTAATAACAAGACAGCCACCAGCTGCAGAGCAGGCGGGTTTGGCGGTTGTGGTTGAAGCCATTGCTGAGCCTACAGATGCTGAAAACCCACGCGGTGTAACGATTAGTGTGGCGGCAGGTAGTAGCTGCACAGTGTTGAGCTCGGAAGACAATATAGCCACTATTAAACTAAACACGACGGGTAGTAACTGCACGATATATTTTAATCAGGCGGGCAATCAGCTGTATAAGCCGGCACCGCAATTGAGTAGAACAATTACTATTTCGCAGGTAACGGATGGTAATAATATCGGCAACTTCTGGCCTAGCAATAAATTGTTCACCACTGGCACCAGTGCAGGAAGCATCCAACCTATTATGGCACCGCCCATGGTTGCTAGGAACGGTGATGTAAAAGCAGCTAAGCCTAACTTGATGGTGGTATTTGGTACGGGTAAGTACCATGAAAACCGTGACTTATCAGACAAGTCGTTAAATACCATTTATGGTGTGCACGATAGAGGCGAATACGGTATCACTCGCTATGGAACAAAGACGGGTAGTACGAAGAACCAGTTAGCTAAACGTGTATTTACCGAGAAAGCATTTACGGTTGCTGGCGTTACTCAAAACAACCGTAAAGTATCCGGTGATGCAGTGGACTGGGTTGATCAGTACGGTTGGTATGTTGATTTAGCCAGCGATATTAACAAGAATGGTTTGATCGATGCGGGTGAGATGTTAGGTGAGCGTTCGGTTTTTAGACCTTTTATTGCCAATAAGCTTTATGTGTTTAATACCGTACTTCCAACGGTTGGTACTTGTTCTGGTGCTACCCAAGGTTGGACTATGCTGATTGACTGGGCCTCAGGTCTAGCGCCTAACTTTGCCACTTACGATGCGAATATGGATGGCGGCTTTGATTCCGATGATAAAGGCTTTGTCGGTTACTATAACGAAACTGCAGGTTCTGAATTGGGTCGTGGTGGTGATAGTATTTATGACACTTCAGGCGAGGAAGCAAGGCGCCGTAGCGTAACGTTTGGTACAGCTGATAGTGGTGTTCGCTTAGGCTGGGAAGAAAAAACACCTTATGGTGTGTTAAAGCGTGACTAAACTACGAGTCCGCTACTTTACTCAAAGCCGAGCAATGCTCGGCTTTTCTATTGAATCTTAAAAGAGGTATTTCAATAATGCCAGTACACACAAAGCAACAAGGTTTTAGCTTAATTGAATTGATGATCGTTGTGGTGCTGATTGGTGTCATCTCTGCTATTGCCATCCCTGCGTATACCAATCAAGTGAGTAAAACACGTAGGGTTGAGGCGCAATCCGCTTTACTGGAGTTTGCCAATGCTATGGAGCGCCATCGTTTACGTAATGGTACGTATTTGGGGGTGGCAGCGAGTAATACCTTGGGTACGCCGACAATTTTTGAAGACCAAGTGCCGTTTGATAGAACACCTAGGACTTATAATCTACGTGTTACTTTTACCACAACATCGTATGAATTGTTTGCATTGCCCATTGCTGGTGGCCCTCAAGCGGGAGATGGTAAGCTGCGCGTTAATTCAATTGGCCAGCGTGGTTGGGATGTCGATGGTGATGATACCTATACAGCAAGTTGGTAAAAATAAAGCCACCTATTAAGTGGCTTTAGCTTGTACTTTTTTACATGGCGCAGCCTTTATAGGCTGCGTATTTTTTCTAACTGCTGTCGTAGGTTACTCAAAGCATTTTGAAACTCAGCAAGTTTCTGCCTGCCTTCTTCCACTACCTTAGCCGGTGCATTGTTCACAAAATTTTCATTGCCTAAACGCGCGGCTAATTTATTTTGCTCATTATCGAGCTTTTCAATTTCCTTATTCAAGCGCGCGATTTCTTTATCGGTGTCGATAAAGCCAGCCATAGGTACTAACACGCGCATATCACCCACGAGCTGCGTGGCTGATAAAGGCGCCTCTGCATCGGCATCTAACCAGTGTACGGCATCCAGCTTGGCGAGCTTAATCAGCAGGTGCTGACTGCTGGCCAATAGCTGCTGATCCTTTTCGCTGCCATGCTGTAGGTAAAGCGGCAGGGCAATAGCAGGGGAGATGTTCATCTCGCCGCGAATATTACGCACAGCTAAAATAACCGCTTGTAACCAATCGATAGTCGCTTCTGCCTCTTTATCGATCAGCGATTCATCTACCGAAGGGTAGGATTCCAGCATAATGGTATCGCCACCTTTGCCGACCAATGGCTTAATGCGTTGCCAAATCTCTTCAGTGATAAACGGCATAATCGGGTGGGCTAGGCGAAGCAAAGCATCCAGTACGCGAATTAGCGTGCGGCGCGTGCCTTTTAACTGCGCTGCGCTGCTGTTTTTATCCCAAAATACCGGTTTGCACAGCTCTAAATACCAATCGCAGTATTCATGCCAGACAAAGTCATAAATTGCCTGGCTGGCTAAATCAAAGCGGTAATTAGCAAAGGATTGGTTTACTTGTTTGGTGCAGCTTTGTAGGCGACTTAGAATCCACTGATCGGCAATGGATAGTTCGTAGTTGCCACTATGGTCTTGGTCGCAATCGTGTTCTTCCGTGTTGCTGAGTACAAAGCGAGCAGCGTTCCATAGCTTGTTACAGAAGTTTCTATAGCCTTCTAGACGCTTCATGTCCCAGCTGATATCACGGCCTGTGGTAGCCAATGCAGCGAGGGTAAAGCGCAGGGCATCGGTACCGTGCTCGTTAATCCCTTCGGGAAATTCTTTTTCTGTGCGCTTAGCGATTTTTTCTGCCAATTGCGGCTGCATCATATTGCCGGTGCGCTTTTCTAACAGGGTTTGTAGATCAATGCCGTCTATCATATCCAGTGGGTCTAAGACATTACCCTTGGATTTGGACATTTTTTGGCCAGCATCATCTCGAATCAAGCCGGTCACGTACACGGTTTTAAAAGGAATCTGTGGCTGACCATCTTCGTCTTTGATCAGGTGCATGGTCATCATGATCATGCGTGCTACCCAGAAGAAGATAATATCAAAGCCGGTTACCAAAACATCGGTAGGGTGGAAATCTTCTAAACGTGGTGTTTTTTCAGGCCAGCCTAAGGTGCCGAATGTCCACAGTGCCGAGCTAAACCAGGTATCGAGTACATCATTATCTTGGCTGAGTGGAATATCGCCTAAATTATGTTCTGCACGTACATTGGCTTCATCGGTGCCTACATAAATATTGCCTTGCTCATCATACCAGGCGGGAATTCGATGCCCCCACCATAGCTGGCGTGAAATACACCAATCTTGTATGTCGCGCATCCAGCTAAAGTACATATTTTCGTACTGTTTAGGGACAAACTGTATACGGCCATCTTCAACTGCTTCAATGGCAGGCTTTGCTAAAGTTTTTGCATCGACGAACCATTGGTCGGTTAATAACGGTTCTATAACCAAACCGGATCTGTCACCGCGTGGCGTCTTTAATGTGTGGTCATCGATGCTTTCAAGTAAACCTTGACTGTCGAGATCAGCAATAATGGCTTTACGCGCATCGTAACGGTCTAAGCCAGCATAGGCTTCGGGTAAAGTTGTGTCTAAGCTGTCATTGCTGCTGCCATCACTATTGTAGACTTCGGCGTTGGCTAAAACGGTTGCGCTTTTATCCAAAATATTGAACATCGGCAGCTGATGACGCTTGCCGACCTCGTAGTCATTAAAATCATGGGACGGGGTGATTTTCACGCAACCCGTACCAAACTCTTGGTCCACATAGCTATCGGCAATAATCGGGATGCGTCGGCCCACTAAGGGTAACTCGATAAACTTGCCGATAAGATTTTTATAGCGGCTGTCGTCTGGGTGCACGGCGACGGCGCTATCGCCTAGCATGGTTTCTGGGCGCGTGGTGGCAACAATCAAGTAGCTTTTGCCATCGGCTGTGGTTGCACCATCCGCTAAGGGGTAGCGTAACTGCCACATGTGGCCTTTTTCTTCGTGGCTTTCAACTTCGAGATCAGAAATCGCCGTATGCAGTTTAGGGTCCCAGTTTACTAGGCGCTTGCCACGGTAAATTAGGCCTTCTTTATGTAGGCGTATAAAGGCTTCTTGCACGGCTTTGTAAAAGCCATCATCCATAGTAAAGCGTTCGTTTTCCCAATCCACGGAGTTACCTAAACGGCGCATTTGGTTGGTAATCGTACCGCCAGATTCGGCTTTCCACTCCCAAATTTTATCAATAAAGGCATCGCGGCCTAGCTCTACACGACCGGGTTGGCCTTCAGCGGCAAGTTTACGTTCAACCACCATTTGGGTGGCGATACCGGCGTGATCGGTGCCAACTTGCCATAAGGTTTTTTTGCCTTGCATACGGGCAAGACGAATTAAGGCATCTTGCAGAGTGTGCTGGAAAGCATGGCCCATGTGTAAGCTGCCGGTGACATTCGGCGGCGGTATCATCACCGAGTAGGGTTGGCCTTCACCTTGAGGTGCAAAGTAGCCATTTTTTTCCCACAAGGGGTACCAAGTTTTTTCGATTGAAGCGGGGTTGTATGTTTTATCCATGGATATCTTGTTCTAGCTGAGAGTATGAGGGTAATAGCAAAAGCGTGGATTATAGCAATATTTAGCGATGCTGACTGTATCTTTTAGTGCCTTGTCTAGCGGTGCATGTCGTGCCGGTATAAGGGATAGTTACGTTGCTGATAAAAGCGGTAATTATTACGCAATTTTTCTAGTGTGCTCGGGTCTTGGCTAGCGATTTCTGAGACACGTTGAAAGCGTGAGAAAAAAGTCGGTATAGCGCTGGATAAATTGATTAGCACATCATCGTGTGGGCCGGGATCTTCACCAAAACCAATTTCTATAGCGCAAGCTGCGCCGTCTGCACCCACTAACTTATGGGGTAAAAAACTATTAGGCTGAAACTGCCAAAGCAGCTGATCCATTGCTTGTGCTTGTTGTTCATTATCACAATGTATATAGCACTGATGGCCTAACTTTACGGCTTTGTGCAGTAAGCGACAGGCGAAATTAAATCGCGCATCGGCTGTTGGCTCGGGCAAAATGTAAAAATCAACACGGGTCATAGTAAGATGGAGTGTATGGCCCCCTCAATAATAGAGGGGGCAGGGGTTTATATTAATAGTCGCAACGATCAATTAAATATTGGCTGAGTAAGCTGACCGGTCTGCCGGTTGCGCCTTTCTCTTTACCTTCTAGCCAGGCTGTGCCGGCAATGTCCAGATGCGCCCAAGTGTAGTTTTTCGTGAAGCGCGCCAAGAAACACGCCGCAGTAACGCTACCTGCGCCCGGGCCACCAATATTACCCATATCGGCAAAATTGCTTTCTAGCTGCTTATCGTATTCTTTCCACAAAGGCATTGGCCAAGCACGATCGTATGTATATTGGCCAGCTTCGAGTAAATGGTACGATAACTCGATGTCATCAGTGAAAAGCCCGCTAGTATGATTGCCTAAGGCGACAACGCAGGCACCGGTTAAGGTGGCGATATCGACAACGGTTTCAGGATTAAAGCGTTCAACATAGGTGAGTAAGTCGCATAATACTAAACGGCCTTCGGCATCGGTGTTGAGCACTTCAACGGTTTGCCCCGATAATGTGTTGATGACATCGCCTGGCTTAGTAGCGCGGCCGCTGGGCATGTTTTCTACCGCGCCAATAACACCAATAATGTTCAGTGGTAGATTTAGCTCACATGCGGTTTGCATAGTGCCGATAACGCTGGCAGCGCCGCACATATCAAACTTCATTTCATCCATTTTAGCGCCAGGTTTGATAGAAATACCGCCGCTATCAAAGGTCACGCCTTTACCGACTAAAACGTAAGGCCTTTCGCTATCCGCTGCGCCTTTATAATGCATAATGGCGACTTTAGCTGGTTGGTCACTACCGGCGCTAACAGATAATAAGCTGTGCATACCGATATTTTTAAGTTCGGCTTCGTCTAGCACGGTTACCATTAGGTTTTTATGTTGCTTTGATAAGTTGCTTGCTGTTTCTGCAAGAAAGCTAGGGGTACAAATATTTGGTGGTAAATTGCCTAGATGCTTTGCCGTGTTAATGCCTTTACCAATCGCTTGGCCGCGTTCTAATGCATAATCTGTCGGCAGAGGGTTGGTCGATAACATGCTGATTTTTTCAAGCTTTACGCCATCTGCTTTTTTGCTTAAGGTGTGGTCGTACTGATAGCTACGGGTTGTGAATAAAGTAGCCACTTGCTGAAGCAGTTGGGCATATTCGATGTACTCCACATACCACGTATCGGCTACTATGCTGGCATGTTTGACGGGTAGCTTTGTTAAGGCCTGATAGACGCTTGTAATGGATTCACGCAGTTCTGCAAAGTCACTGCTTTTACCGCAACCAATAAAGAGTAGGCGCTTGGCAGCTAGCTGTTGGCAATGGATCAGGGTGGTTTGGCCGGCTTTACGAGAAATATCACCGGCAGCGTCTAATTGTAAAATAGTCTGTTTTTGAGTGTCTTCTAAGCCTGTCAGCAATTTTTCAAGCTTTGTACTTTCATATAGCGGAATAACTAAGCAGTCAGACGCAACGTCGAAATTATTGTCGGTCAGTTTGGTGGTAAACTCCATAATAGCTCCCCAATAAATGGATAATCAGTGATAATACGGGCGGAATATTAGCCCAAGGTCAATATGAAAAGAAGCAGTTTACGGCATTTGTACAACGGCTGTCGATGATAGGAACTATTTGTGCGCATTTTTCGCTACTTGTTTAAAGAAGTTAATAGCAGTTTTATGGCAGTGGCACTGATTGTGTTGCTGATATTCATTACTAGCCGTTTTGTTAAGTATTTGTCCCAGGCGGCCAGCGGTAGTTTTTCTAGTGATATTTTACTCTGGATTATGCTTTACCGCTTGCCGGGTTTTATTGAGGTGATTTTACCCTTAGCGCTTTTTGTGGGTGTGATGTTGGCTTGTGGGCGATTATATGTCGATAGCGAAATGATTGTTTTGCAGGCTTGCGGCGTGAGCAAAACGCAACTGCTGCTGTATATTCAAGGCCCCGCCTTGCTTGTTATGGTTGTTCTGATGGCGTTTACGAGTTGGTTAACTCCCTTGGGTTGGGATAAGTATTATCAGCTATGGAATAATCCCGAAAACTTTAATGGCATATCTACCTTGGTGGAAGGCAGTTTTAAAAGTGTGGGTAATGATAAGACCGTTATTTATGCGGGTGAGTTAAACAAGGATAAAACCGCGCTGGGCGATGTTTTTATTTTACGTCACTTGGGTGAAGAAGAAGGTAACCAAGTGAGCATAATTCGTGCACAAGGTGGTTTGATCATTAATCACAGCGCGCAGGAGCGCTATATAGAGTTGCTCCAAGGCAGTGAATATACCGGCTTGCCGGGCCAGAAAAAATACGCTGTTTCTAACTTTGCTCGCTCGGGGCAGCTAGTGCAGATTAGTGCGCAAAAAGAAGCGCCAGTCGTCAAAGCGAACGCGCTTAGTACACAAAATTTATGGCGCAACGGCACCACTAAAAAAGAACGTGCAATGTTGCAATGGCGTTTAGCTTTACCTTGGATGGTGCCGATTATTGCTATTTTGGCGTTAGCATTGAGTGAAACGAATCATAGGCGTGGGCGTTATACCAAAATATTGCCCGGTATTGTTTTGTATATGTTGTATTTTGGTTTGCTAATTAGCGTACGCTCCAGCATTGAAAAAGGTCGCGCACCCGAGCTAGGGCTATGGTATGTACACGCAGTATTTTTATGTCTAAGCCTATTGTTGGCTTATCCGCCTAAGTTGCGCAAACTATTGTCGCGCAAGACTAAGCAGGTGGTAGCGTGAGAATCATCAAACGTTATGTCGCAAAAAATGTGCTTGGCGCCATGTTGCTGGTTTTGGTGGGCGTTATAAGCTTGGATTTAATTTTTCGTATCGTTGATGAAACCGGCTCTATTACAAGCAGTTATACGCTTATTCACGTCATTAATTATGAGCTATTACGTACACCTGCACGTATTTATATGTTTATGCCCATGGTGGGCTTGATTGGCTGCTTAACGGGCTTGGGCGCGTTGGCTAATAGCAGCGAGCTGATAGTTTTGCGTAGTGGTGGTGTATCCACGTTTCGTTTGCTGTGGATGGCTTTGGTGCCGGCTTTATTCTTGTTGGCTGCATCGATGTTTGTGGGTGAGTATATTGCACCGAAAACCGAGCAAATGGCGGAAGTCTATCGTGCGCAATCGAAAAACTATAATCGCGATATCTTACGGCGAGGTATTTGGGTTCGTGATGGCGAAAGCTTTGTGCAAATTGGTGCTGTTCATTCCTCGGGCATTTTATATGGCGTTAATATCTTCCACTATGAGGGTTTGGCCTTAGAGCGCATTACACAAGCTAAACGGGCGGATTTTAGTCGAGATGGCTGGTTATTAGAGAATGTGCAAGAAACACGTTTTATAGCCATGGCTGACGATGATGCGCGTATTGAGGTGAGCCAGTTCGCACAGCAACACTGGCAGAGTCAGATCAAGCCGGAGCTCTTGGCTTCAATAGCCATTGAACCTGATGATTTACCTATCGACCAACTATGGCGGCATATGCAATATCTGAAAGCGCAGTCGTTAAACAGTGTGCCTTATGAGTTAGCCTTTTGGGGCAAAGTTTTTTACCCCTTGGTGATGATCAGCTTGGTCATTATTGGCGTGTCTTTTGTTTTTGGCCCTTTACGCCAAGTGAGCATGGGGTATCGGGTTTTTTGGGGGGTTTTAGCCGGCATTTTGCTAAAAACTTTCCAAGATACGTTAGGGCCAATAAGTACAGTTTATGGCTTCCCTGCCATGTATGCGATGCTATTACCGGCCTTACTCTGTGGCTTGGTAGGCTTTACGCTTTTAGCGCGAGTGCGCTAAGACGTAAAGTTTACAGTTTGTTGATTTCAAGGCCTAAGGCTTCAATTTCAGCGGTATTGCCTTCATGGCTGACAACTGCAATGGAGGCAGCTTGATCAACAAAATAAGTGCGCGTAACTCGCTGTAAATCGTCTAGCGTAACCTGCAATATTTGCTGGCGATAAGCTTGGCGCTGCTCGGCTGTTCTACCAAATAGGGTGTTATGGAAATCTTTTTTCGCTTCGCCAGCTGGGGAGCCGGGCTTATCCAGAGAGCCGATTACACCCAAAATAGCCTCTTCTATTTGTGAAGCTTGATGCTGATGATTCAGCATCCAAGTAATCGCTGCATCAAAGTCATTGAGCGTGCCGCTAATGCGTGGATCCCGGTAGGAATAAAAGCGGAAGACGGCAAGGTTATTATCTTGGCTTGCGCCGCCACCATAAGCGCCACCTTTTTCACGAATAGCGGTGTGCAAAAAGCCATTACGTAAAAAGCCGCCTAACACCACTAAAGCTGCTGAGTCAGGGTGTGCAGTTGGTACCGTAGCATAAGCTTTGGCACAAAAGTTCACTTGGGTGTTGGCAAGCCAAGCAATTTGACGATGCTGCCTGATAGGCTCTGCAGCAAAAGAGAAGTTGCAGGGTCTTTGATCGTCCCATAGGCTTGCAATGCTTTGCTCGATAAGGTCTTGTTGTTCTACTTCAGCTACGCTAAGCAAGGTAATGCTCGCGGTTTGCATTGCGTGATGGATAGCTGCCAAATGCTCTGCTAGCTGTTGTAAATTGTTGCCTTCATCAAGACTGCTATCAAGCGCTTTGAGTTGTTTAATAGCCGATAAACCCGACCAATGCTCATTGATCTTTGCAAGCGGGCTTAAGTTTGCGCTTGCTGCACTCATAGCGAGAGCATGGCCAGAGCCGGTAATGCTTTGCTCGCGACGGGTGCGTATCTGGCTAACAATATCACGTATTCTGTCTAACTCATCAAAGCGTGCATCTTCTAGAGTAGTCTTTAAAAGGCTCGCCATATCGTGCTGTTTACGCGTCAAGGCTTTTGCAGACAGTACAAAATACGCGGGTATATCCTGTTCGTTATCCAAGGCGCTGCGAATGCTGGTATAGGCATGAATACTGCCGACATTTTCACTTTGCCAATGTTGTACTTCGGTAAAGCTTTTATCGGCTAAGCCCACTTCGGTGAGGCAGTAAGCATATAAAGGCAAGTAAGGCAGTAGATGATCAGCAATTGCCGGTAAAGGCAGGATAAGCTGCTGATAGACCAAACCATTGGTTCCTTGGCTATAATAGTGGCTAGGGAAGCGCTGTATGATTTTTTCTTCGCCTTGTGGGATTTTTAATGCAGCAGGTACATCGTCTAAACCGACTTTGGGTAAAATGCTATCATCATCAATGCGTGCTTGACGTTCTTCGAGTGCGCGATTTTTCTCGATAATGGCTTGTTTTTCATCGTCACTTAAAGCCGTCTTGATGCTGGCTAGCTGATCAATCTCTACCTGCTGGCGACGTTGTGATAGTGCTTTATCAGGCGTCATCACTAAGCGTACGCGATGCTGGTTGTCTAGCAAGTTGCGGCGTAATAAATCCGCTACAAAGCCTGGGCGCTGCGCCATTTCGCGTAGCTGGACTAAGGCGGGCTCTAAATCCAACATATCGACGGGGTCGCCTCTATGCGTGGCACTTGAGAGGGC
>SMEQ01000483.1_pt1 | contig 14732 bp, 14 predicted proteins | sample 2456281 | NCBI WGS metagenome assembly SMEQ01 (sample SAMN10132596, study PRJNA489261) | soil metagenome | isolation source: day1 antibiotic-loamy sand soil ammended with raw manure from dairy cow... | place: USA | collected 2015-04-01
ATATTGCAAAGACTTGAACAACCTATTAGGGGCTGCTTACGCCGCCCTCGCTATCCATCCTCGCACTCAAAGTACGAGGCTTTCCGCGATTTTGGTAACCTTTGCGGATCAGTTGCTAACTCATCTTCAGTCACCGCAGCGGGACTAGGCTGTGCTGGCAGTGCCAACACCGGCAAAGAGAAGGAAAAAACACTGCCCTCACCCACTGTGGACTGCACTGCAATGTCACTGTGCATCAAGCGCGCTAATTTACGGGTCAGCGCCAAGCCAACCCCTGCTCCCTCAATTCCGCTGTGCTCTGCACCTAAACGATTAAAGGGTTCAAACAACATACCCAACTGCTCAGCGGGAATACCCATGCCACTGTCGCTGACACTAATTTGCATGCGCTCGGCCTCGCGCTGGCACGCCAAAATCACCGTACCACCAACGCGATTGTATTTAATGGCGTTGCTTAACAAGTTAATTAAAATCTGTTTCAAGCGCGTGTAATCGGCCTGCACAAAGCAGTCGTGACTGCTATCGAACTGCACTTGCAGATCAATTTGCTGGCTACTGGCTAATGCTTGGACAATTTCCAAACTGTCATCTAGCACTTCTTTCAAGTTGGTCGGCTCAAGGGATACCTGGGTATGCCCTGACTCAATTCGCGCCAAATCCAGCACTTCATTAATCAAATTCAACAGGTGCTGGCCGCTACGCAAAATCTGCTCATTTTGACGTTGCTGGCGCTCCGTGAGCGGTTGCTTACCATTTCCCAACAGTTGCGAAAAACCTAATATCGCATTCAAAGGCGTGCGCAGCTCATGACTCATAGACGACAGAAACTCGGTTTTAGCTTTACTGGAGCGCTCGGCCAAGTCTCGGGCGTTTCTTAACTCTTCAGTAAAGCGCTGCTGCTCATTGAGTTGCCGGTATAAATTGATCAGTAACGCACAGGTTGAGTTGAAGGGCTTTAACCACTCCACCAAAGCTTCATCATAATCCTGCTGGGCATTGGCAATGGCATACATGCCAATGACTTCACCACGGTCCACAATGGGCACACCTAAATAACGCTGCAGCACCGGGTGACCATCGGGTAATGCGCCGCCACGAGGATCCATCAACATGTCATTGCTTAACACAGTTTTCCCGCTGGCAAACACCTGCCCCAACATACTGCGCGGATTGCTCAGGAACATTTCCCCTTCACGCAGCTGCTGCATCAACTGTCGGGTGGGTTCGTTCCAAGCTAAATCACTGATAGCGTGGATTTTTAACGCTGGCACACCTTCACGTTTAATCACCTCACCAATCAGCGCATACTCACTGTGAGTCAGCTGTTTGAGCGCTTCTTTTAAAAACTGCCACAGGGTATTGCCGGATAACAATGCATGATAATCAGTCAGACCACGGTGCAAAACCTGCAAGAGCGCGCGTTCTTTACGCTCACGCTCACGGGCAACAGCAGCGGCACGTAAATCAGACAAAATACCAATAAACTCTCGATTCCCAGGTGCTGCTGACTCACCCTTGCTGCGCACCTCACTGACCGCTAAGTGAACTGGTATCTGGGTCCCGTTTTTATGCAGCGCGAACACTTCACGTCCCACGCCAATGATATTTTTCTTACCGGTGCGCTGATATTCAGCTAGATAGCCATCATGCTCTGATGACCAACGCTCTGGCATTAACATTTTCACGTTGTGTCCAAGCACTTCTTCACGGGCATAGCCGAGCATATTGAGCGCCGAATCATTCAGGTGTAAGACACGGCCATAGCCATCAATGCGCACAATGCCCGCAGCTGCACTTTCAATAATCGCTGCATAGCGAGCATTACTGGCGTTACTTTGCTGAGTTTGTAGCGCTAGCTCAATGGTGCGTGAATGCAAATATAAAAGCTGCTCTGCCTGACGCGCCAGCAACGTTAAGTGATATTGCTCTGCTGTGCTTAACTGCCGTGGCTGGCTGTCTATCAAACAAAATGTACCGACGTTATAACCGTCTTCCGAACGGATGGGCACGCCAGCATAAAAACGGATATAGGGTGGCCCCTGGACTAAGGGGCTGTTAACAAAGCGCTCATCGAGTAGCGCATCCTCCACTATAAAGGTGCTATCGGCCTCAATGGCACAGGTACAAAACGAACCCTGGCGTGGCAGTTCTAAAGTGTGCACGCCAACCCGCGACTTAAACCACTGCCGATCCGCATCCACTAATGACACCAAAACCATCGGCATATTGAATAAGCTCGCCGCTACTTTGGTGAGATTATCAAAGGCCGGATCTGTGCCAGTGTCTAAAATCTTTAAATTGTGTAAAGCAGCTAAACGCAACTTCTCGTTATTGACTAACGGCATACTAAGCATCCACTGGTTGTTTCAGAAGTTAAAACAGCAAGCACAGGTAAATACTACAGCGTTTAGGCCCAGCAGTACCCAAGCAATATAGATGCAAACACTAAGGTCTCAGACATAAACTGACAAAGCCGACTCAGCCCTTTAGAATACGCGGATTGTTGTCACCCAGAATCTATGTGGCTGCGCATAACAGCCGACCGCTATGCTGCTCGGTTGACTCAGTCGCGCACTCTGCCCCAACTCATTTGACTAGGACACGGTATGGAATTTGCTCTTTATTTAGTACTCGGCGCTATTGCTGGCATTTTAGCCGGTTTATTTGGTGTCGGTGGCGGGATTATTATTGTCCCTGTTTTAGTCTTTAGCTTCACCGCGCAAGGCTTTGCCCCTGAAGTTTTGACCCACTTAGCAGTGGGCACGTCATTGGCCACTATTGTTTTCACTTCGATTAACTCAATTCGTGAACACAACCGCCGCGGCGCGGTACAGTGGAATCTGTTTGTCTGGCTCGCCCCAGGCATTTTAGCGGGCGCAGCTGTGGGCGGGGTAACAGCTGCATTAATCCAAGGGCCGATTTTGCAAAAAATCATTGGTGTCTTTGCCATTTGCGTGGCGCTGCAATTGGCATCATTGGCTGGGCTTCAGCAATTTTCGGCATTGGTGGCGGCTCAGTCACAGTGCCTTTTTTAGTGTGGCGCAGTGTCAGCATCCAACAAGCGGTCGCTACCTCAGCAGCCTGTGGTTTTCCCATTGCCTTCGCTGGTGCGGTAGTGTTTATGAGCACTGGCTGGCATGAGAGCCAACTCCCCGAATGGAGCCTTGGCTTTGTTTACTTGCCGGCAGTGCTCGGGATTGCCCTGACCTCAATGTTTTTCGCCCGCTTTGGCGCCCGTCTCGCCCACCGCTTACCCCCCCTCTTATTAAAACGCTTATTTGCCTTACTGCTCACTGCGGTCGGCATCAGCTTTTTACTTAACTAAGGAAGACCTATGCTCACCTACCCCAACATTGACCCTGTGGCGATTGCCCTAGGGCCGCTGAAAATACACTGGTACGGCTTAATGTACTTAGTGGGTATTGGTGGCGCTTGGTGGTTGGCCAGCCGGCGCTTACAACGCTTTGACCCCAGCTGGAGTAAAGACACCCTGTCTGACCTGGTGTTTTGGGTCGCGATGGGGATTATTTTAGGTGGACGCTTAGGCTATGTGCTGTTTTACGATCTGGCCGCCTATATTGATAATCCTGCGCTGGTGTTACGTATTTGGGAAGGTGGCATGTCCTTCCACGGCGGTTTCATTGGGGTGATGCTGGCGGTGTGGCTGTTTGGCCGCAAGCATAATAAAAGCTTTTTCCAACTCATGGACTTTATTGCCCCCTTAGTGCCGATCGGTTTAGGTGCCGGACGCATTGGTAACTTTATTAATGCCGAACTCTGGGGCAAAGCCACTAATGTGTCTTGGGCAATGGTCTTCCCCACTGATCCTGAACAACTGGCCCGCCACCCCTCGCAGCTGTACCAGTTTGCTTTAGAAGGCGTGGCGCTGTTTGTTATTCTCTGGCTGTATTCGCGCAAACCGCGGCCCACTATGGCGGTGTCAGGCATGTTTGCCCTGTGTTACGGCATCTTCCGCTTTATCGTTGAGTTCGTCCGCGTACCGGATGCGCAGCTGGGCTACTTAGCCTTTGATTGGCTGACTATGGGTCAAGTGTTGTGTATTCCGATGATTATTGGCGGTATCGGCTTAATTATGTATGCATATAAGCGTCAAGAGGTGACGGTACAATGAAACAGTATCTGGATTTAATGCGCCATGTGCGCGATCAGGGCGTGGATAAAAGTGATCGTACTGGCACCGGTACGCGCAGTGTCTTTGGCCACCAAATGCGTTTTGATTTAAAGGCAGGCTTTCCGCTGGTTACCACCAAAAAATGCCACTTAAGGTCCATTATTCATGAGCTGCTGTGGTTTTTGCAGGGCGATACCAATATCAAATACCTGCAAGACAATGGTGTGCGCATTTGGGATGAGTGGGCTGATGAAGACGGTGATTTAGGCCCAGTGTATGGCTATCAATGGCGCAACTGGCCAACGCCTAACGGTGAGTCCATTGACCAGATCAGCAATGTGATTGAGATGATCAAAAGCAATCCTGATTCGCGCCGTTTAATTGTCAGTGCTTGGAACCCAGCGCTGGTGGACGATATGGCATTGCCACCCTGCCATGCACTGTTTCAGTTTTATGTCGCCGACGGCAAACTCAGCTGCCAGCTCTATCAGCGCTCGGCGGATATTTTCCTCGGTGTGCCCTTTAATATTGCCAGCTATGCGTTACTGACCATGATGGTGGCGCAGGTCTGCGAGCTTGATCTGGGCGACTTTATTTGGAGCGGCGGTGACTGCCACTTGTATGCCAACCATATGCAGCAAGTGGAAGAGCAACTGAGCCGCGAGCCGTTTGCCTTACCCACGATGCGCATCAATCCGGCAGTAAAGTCTATTTTTGACTTCACTTTTGCAGATTTTGAGCTGTGTGATTATCAAGCACACCCGCATATTAAGGCCAAAGTGGCAGTTTAAACTGGAAAATTGTGCTGTCAGCACTGTTTATTGAATAGCTTTGTTTTACCATGCTGCTTCAATTGATTAATTAAAAGGACGTACCTCAATGAGCGATACAGCACAACCAGTACCTGAGTTAGCCACAGCAAACATCAGCAACAATACCTCACCGCTTTTACGCAGCGAACCACATAAGGTCGCAGCAGGACGCGGATTCAGCTGGCTCACTGAGGGTTGGGCGTTGTTCATGAAGGAGCCGCTGGTTTTTTCCGTGATGAGCGTGATAAGCCTAGTGGCAATTTTCATTCTTGGCTTGGTGCCATTTCTTGGTGGTTTAGCCATCACTCTGCTGTGGCCAGCCATGATGGCAGGTTTCTTCTTAGCCTTTAAACATGCCAAACAGCAACAAGCAGTGACGGCTAATGATTTATTTGAACCCTTTAAAGCCCCTGCCAATCTACTTGGCGTAGGCGCACTGTATCTGCTTGCCGGTACTGTACTGATCCTTGTCTTAGGCATTGTTGCCTTTATGAGTCTGGGCTCGGTCACTGACATAATGAACGGTAATATTGATATGGGGCGTCTGGCTGTTGGCGGCATTCTTATGCTGCTCATCTCCATCCCTGCTTCTCTGGCCCTAGCCATGGCATTTGTCTTTGCCCCGGTTTTAGTCCATCAGCACCAAGTACCTGTCGTCGCCGCAATTAAACGCAGCTTTGCCGGAAGTTTACGTAACATCCTGCCCTTCATTGTATTTTTTGTTGTGCTCACCGTTTGCCTCTTTGTAATCAGCATCTTTGTTGCTATTCCATTGCTCGGCTGGTTACTTGGTATTGCCGTCGCTATTGTTTATTTACCCTTGTTCTGTGGCGCACTCTATTGTGCCTACTGTGATATTTTCCTCGATCACAACAGCGCAGAGCTTTAATTCACCACAGTGCTGCCGGCATGCTCCTGCCGACAGCTCTGCCTAGAACAGGTTAGCCCCATGTATAACTGGCTCAATGCATTACCTAAAGCAGAACTGCATATGCACTTAGAAGGCTCGCTGGAGCCTGAGTTGATGTTTCAACTGGCAGAACGCAACCACATTAAACTGCCATGGGACAGTGTAGAAGCACTGCGCAGTGCTTACGACTTTAATAATTTGCAGGAGTTTTTGGACATCTATTATCAAGGTGCCAATGTGCTGCAAACTGAACAAGACTTCTACGACCTGACCTGGGCCTACTTGCAGAAGTGTGAAGAGCAAAATGTAATTCACGTTGAGCCGTTTTTTGACCCGCAAACCCACACCGCCCGCGGTGTCTCCATGGAAGTGGCGATTACCGGGATCAGCGAAGCGCTGGGTGACGCCAGAGATTTACTGGGCATCAGCAGCGGTTTGATTTTAAGTTTTTTACGCCACTTATCCGAAGAAGATGCCTTCCATACCCTGCAGCAAGCCATGCCCTTTCGCGATTTGTTTTTTGCCGTTGGCTTAGACAGCTCGGAGTTGGGCCATCCGCCTAGCAAGTTCACCAATGTTTTTGCCAAGGCTCGCGCTGAAGGCTTATTGGCCGTGGCCCATGCAGGTGAAGAAGGGCCACCTGAGTATGTCTGGGAAGCACTGGATTTACTTAAAGTCAGTCGCATCGATCACGGTGTACGTGCCTGGGAAGACCCGCGCTTAATGGCCCGCTTGATTGAAGAGCAAATCCCCCTCACCGTTTGTCCATTATCCAACACCAAATTGCGCGTGTACCAAAATATGAGCGAGCACCCGATTTTACAAATGCTCGAGCAAGGCGCCATGGTTACGGTGAACTCTGATGACCCCGCCTATTTTGGTGGTTATCTCACGGAAAACTTCCAAGCCCTGCACACAGGCCTGGGGATGACTCAACAACAGGCGCAGCGTTTAGCTGAGAACAGCCTTAACGCTCGCTTAGCACCGTAACCGCAGCAATGCCTAGCAAACGCCAACAGATACTGGACTGGGTAGCCAGTGGTGATCTGGCCCCAGATCAGCTGGAACACGCACTGCAGATCACCGGTTGTGTCCCTAGCGCTGCGGATAACTTGCGCTTGCTCAGCCGCGTGGTACTGGCCTGCGCCGTTCTGCTGCTGTGCAGTGGGGTGATTTTCTTTTTTGCCTACAATTGGGATGACTTAAGTCGCTTTAATAAATTTATTATTGCTCAAGGTGCTTTACTGCTGTCATTGCTGCCGCTGCTACGGGTTAATCTGCAACATCCTGCTGGGCAAGCATCATTATTTGCAGCCTGCCTGTTAGTCGGCGCGCTACTGGCGTTAGTAGGCCAGACCTATCAAAGCGGAGCTGACACTTACGAACTCTTTTTAGTTTGGGCCGTATTGATCACGCCATGGACGCTTTTGGCACGTCTGCCAGTCCTGTGGTTATTGCTACTGGTTTTACTCAACCTCAGCTTAGTCTTGGCATTGGACAACCTGAGTATCCACCAATTCAGCGCACCTTTTACTCATCCGCTTTGGTCTATCTTCGCCCTTAACCTTGGCGCTACAGGCCTGTGGATTCTGGCTACGCAGCGCTCGACCAGTACTCTTTTATTGCGCTGGGGCGAGCGAATTATTGCGTTGTACAGTTTATTAATAATTACCATCTTAGCCATAGGTTATGTCGACTCATGGAGCAACACTGATGTACTGACGCTACCGATCTGGCTAGGCTTTAGCCTTACTTGGCTGTACCTGTACCGCCTACGCCAGCTCGAGCTAATGATGCTCTCGGCCCTGAGTCTGGCGGCGATTATTTTATCCGTGGTTATTCTGGTGCAAACACTAGCAGATGTTATTGCCCTTGAAGCGCTGTTTTTGCTGCTGACCCTAACTGTACTGGGTTTATCCACTGCTGCGACAATTTGGTTACGCCATCTCAGCCAGCGGGCTAAATTACCACGCACTTCTGGAAGCACGCCATGACCCAGCCCATAGCACTCTGGCAGCAACTGCAACAGGCAGGTTTAGTCACAGGTAAAATGCCAGCATTAGAGCCAAGTAATCCGCAGCCAGCATTGTTTCTACGAATTCTATTAGGCATTTCAGGGTGGTTAACAGCGCTATTTTTTTGCGGTTTTATTGCATCTATTTTCGCCAGCTTTTTAGCCCAAGCCAGCAGTATCTGGATACTGGGGATCATACTTTGTGCCATCAGTATTGGCCTCAGCCGTCTGGCAAACTTGCCTTTATTTCTCGAACAATTTGTTTTTGCCTGTAGCTTAGCTGGACAAGCTTTTATTGTATTCGGCGTCTGGGAAAGCTCCGCTAGCAGTCAACTCACCGCAGCCTGCATGCTGGTATTAGAGCTGTTTCTGTTTGCCGCTATTGGCATGCGCAGTCTGCGCGCTACCGCGGTATTTCTCGCTTGTGCTGCCTTAATGTGGCTACTGGATAAGCAAGCATGGCTGTATGCACTGCCGCTACTGAGTGCTGCTGCAATAGGGCTGCAGCTCAATAGCCTACGCCGCTTTAATAACAGCGCCTATTGGCAGCCAGCCAGCACAGGCTTAACGCTTGCCTTGTGGGCCATGATTTTTCTTGCCCTGCTGGGTAACAGCACTGAATCTACTTGGCTGCACATTGCCGAGGACAACTGGCATAGACAATTGTGGCTCGCAGCAGCACTGACCAGCCTTGTTTGCCTGCTGCTGGCTTGGCAATTAATTCGCCGCTACGTACAGCACGCACAACTGACTTACATTGCGTTCTTTGTCAGCTTTGCGATTGGCTTAGTCAATTTAACCATGCCTGGAATAGCGCCCTTATGCTTACTGCTCTGCATTGGTGTCGCTCTGGCCAAGCCGCGCCTGATCTGGCTGAACCTGCTGTTACTAGGCGTTTATTTACTGCTCTATTACTACAATTTAAATAACAGCCTACTGTATAAATCAATCGTGCTGTGCCTCAGTGGCAGCGCGTTACTGCTGCTCTACGCGCTATTAAATCGCAGCGCCCATCTATTGAGCGCGGAGCCAGAACCCCATGCGTAAATGGCTTATTTTGCTCTGCGCGCCGTTGATTTTAGCTGTGGTTAACCTGGCTATTTGGCAAAACGAAACCTTAATTGAACATGGCGAAATCCTGTTTTTAGAACTGGCACCAGTGGACCCGCGCTCATTGATGCAAGGCGACTATATGGCGCTACGCTTTGCCATGGCCGATGCCATTCACCAGCAGCTACCAAAACAAGAACAACATTTAGACGGCCAAGTCACTGTACAACTCGACCCTCAACGACGGGCCAGTTTAGTGACTCTGGATCAGCAGCAAGCGTTAGCAGAAGATCAATTACGGCTGCAATACCGTGTGCGTAATGGCCGCATAAAGTTTGCGACCAATGCTTTTTTCTTTCAGGAAGGTACTGGCAGCATGTATGAACAAGCGCGCTATGGCTTGTTTCGAGTCGGTAGTAAGGGCCAGTTAATACTCACCCACTTGGTAGATGCCGAACTGCAGAAACTTGGTCAATCCAAGCTTCTACAGCCTGCCATGCAGTAATTTAAACGGGCTTAGCGCCCATTAGTGCGCTGGTTGCCAGCAAAATCACAAAAACTAGAATCGCCCACAACAGTGCTAAGCCTTGATCACGCGCGCTGGCACTTTTCTGTTGCGCCAGTTGTAATTGCCAGCGGCTCAAATTGCTATATAAAAAACCACCGAAAATAAACAGCAGTGGTAATAGCGCAATACTGAGCATCAACCACTTCTGGCTTAAGGGCAGCCCGGACAGATGGGTCATCCACCAACCTGTGATCGGCAAACTCAGAGCCAATAGCGCAAAAACCGGCAAACTAATCACTCGCGTACGGCGTAATTTTTCTGCCAAAATAACCGGGCCTTTACCCCGAGCGCGCCACACGATAATGATATGGGCAAGCACACCCAGCAGCAGCAAAACTGCCGGCACACTGTGACTAATCCGCAACACTAAGTAATTTTCCAAGCCTTGTTACTCCTAAACCATATTAACCAATAGCGCCTCAAGCTGAAGCGCGCTCAGCCTATCCTAAAAACAGTTGATAAGCCGGATTTTCAGTTTCATCCCAGTATGGATAACCAATTTTATCCAACGCTTCAATCAGCAGTTCTTGATCATTTTTGGGCACCTGTAAAGCAGCTAAGACACGCCCCACTGCTGCGCCATGGTTACGGTAATGGAACATAGAAATATTCCAGCGCCCACCCAATTTATTTAAAAAGTTAAATAAAGCACCGGGATGCTCGGGAAACTCAAAACGAAAAACCCGCTCACTGCTGACTGCATCCGCATGCCCACCAACCATATGCCGCGTGTGTAACTTCGCCAATTCGTTCTCAGTTAAGTCCAACACTGGGAAGCCTTGCTCTCGTAAACTTGCGACCAAGACTGAACGCGGATCTAAATCAGGATGCGTTTGCACACCAACAAAAATATGCGCCGTGCTGTCGGTATGGTAACGGTAATTAAACTCGGTAATTTGTCGCTTACCAATGGCTTCACAGAAGCGTTTAAAGCTGCCGGGCTTTTCTGGAATAGTCACCGCAATAATAGCCTCGCGCTGCTCACCCAACTCAGCACGCTCAGCCACATGGCGTAAGCGGTCAAAGTTAACGTTGGCCCCAGAGTCAATTGCCACTAAGGTTTCACCGGCAATGGCGCTGCGCTCAATATATTTTTTAATCCCCGCCACCGCCAAAGCCCCCGCAGGCTCAGTGATAGAGCGGGTATCATCATAAATATCTTTCATTGCCGCACAAATTTCATCGGTATTAACGGTAATGACTTCATCAACATAATGCCGGCAAATATCAAAGGTGTACTCACCAATTTGAGTCACCGCAACACCGTCTGCAAAGAGTCCCACTTGCGGCAAGACCACACGCTCACCGCTTGCCAAAGCCTGCTGCAAACAGTTGGAGTCAATGGGCTCAACACCAATAATTTTCACTTCTGGCCGTACATATTTGATGTACGCCGCCACGCCAGCAAGCAAACCACCACCGCCACAGGGCACAAAAACTGCGTGTAAAGGGCCTTGATGCTGGCGCAAAATCTCCATTGCCACAGTACCCTGCCCAGCAATCACATCAGGATCATCGTATGGGTGGATATACACCAAGCCTTTTTCTTCAACCAGTTTCAATGAATAAGCCAAAGATTCAGGAAAAGCATCACCGTGCAAGACCACCCGCGCACCGCGCGCGCGCACCGCTTTAACTTTAATTTCCGGAGTGGTTTTGGGCATCACAATAGTGGCTTTAATACCAAGAAACTTCGCTGCCAACGCCACACCTTGCGCATGATTACCTGCAGAAGCAGTCACCACACCACAGGCCCGCTCGGCGGCACTGAGTTGGACAATTTTGTTGTAAGCACCACGAATTTTAAAGGAGAAGACCGGTTGCAAGTCTTCCCGCTTGAGCAAAATTGTATTGCCTAAGCGCTCTGATAATTGCTGCGCGGCTTGGAGTGGTGTTTCTTGCGCCACATCATAGACGCGGGCATTTAAAGTTTTCTTCACATAATGTTCGAGCATGGCGGGTTCACTTAAACTGTGCGACAAAGCCAAACAGTCTACTCCACCGTTTACAACTCAACCACATGCATGCAGTGTAAGTGGCTATAATCAGTGTATCTTCCCTCGTACTGGAGCATCCCGTGAACCAAGACCAACTCAAGCAGGCCGTTGCTAAAGCCGCTATTGACTACATCCTCCCCCACCTTGAGCCGCGCAGCATCATTGGGGTCGGTACCGGCTCCACGGCAAACTTTTTTATTGATTTACTGGCAGAGCACAAATACGACTTTGCCGGTGCCGTAGCCAGCTCTGAAGCCACCGCTGAACGGTTAAAGCAACACGGTATTAGTGTGCATGACCTCAATTCAGTGCAAGAGTTGGAGTTTTATGTGGACGGCGCTGACGAGTGCAATAAGCACTTAGAGTTGATTAAAGGTGGTGGTGCAGCCTTAACTCGCGAAAAAATTGTTGCCGCAGTGGCCAAGACCTTTATTTGTATTGCCGACGACAGCAAAAAAGTTGCGGTACTCGGCGAGTTTCCTTTGCCCGTTGAAGTAATTCCCATGGCGCGCAGCTATGTCGCCCGCGAACTGCTCAAGCTCGGTGGCGACCCGGTGTATCGCACTGGTGTCGTGACCGACAATGGTAATGTGATTTTAGACCTACACAATATGCAAATCACCGATCCGCGCGGTCTAGAAGAGCAAATTAACGCCATCACCGGTGTCGTGTGCAGTGGTTTATTCGCCCAGCGCCCGGCTGATGTCTTGCTCATAGGCAGTAAAAACGGTGTTGAAACCTTAGTGCGCAAGCCCTAATTTTTACCACGGTTTGCGGCAAGCAAGCCGTGGTTATTTTGCAGACCTTAGCTGTCTTGCTTTTTAAACACGTAAAATAAGTTAGGCTCACTGACAATATAAATGGTGCCATGCGCATCCATCGCCACACCCTCAGCTTGCTTGATACTGCTAGTTAACCCATTAAAGCCCATCGCTAGGCTAATAAAACTAACAGGATTTCCTTGCTCGTCTAGTTCTAAGAGCATGCGCGATTCATCCGATAACACCAGCACATGGCCAGTGCGCTGATCCACAGCCAAGGAAGAGAAATCACGCATAAAAATCTGTCCCGACGGCAGTTCTAACAACTTAGGTACAGATGCCTCAACATTATCTACTGCAGGAGGGAACGGTAAACTGAACAAACCAAAAGGACTGCGCTCTTTAGCTAACAGCATCCGTTGGTTACGTGGATCCCAAGCCACCCCTTCAAAGCCTTTATTATTAGCCCGAGAACGACCTAAATCAATCGAAGCTAAGCTGTCGCCATCAATAAACTGCGCATCCAATGGCAAATAAAATGCAGTTAATTGCGCTCGACGCTCATCAATAATGGCGATTCGTCCATCACTGAGCACTTCAACGCCTTCAGGATCTGAAAATCCACGTAATTCAACCTCGCGTAGCACTTCGCCATCCAAGGACAACTCCACCAACTTCGGCACCCTGCCAGTCACAGTAAATAAAGTATTACTCAAAGGACTCCAGCTTAGGCCTGAAGTTTCTGCTTGCGCGAGCCCAGCCAACGGCTTAGCTTGAATCACTGCCCGATAGTTTGGCAACCAAATACTTTGCGCTCGTTGTTCGGCACTAGTGCTGCGCTCTTGCCATAGAAATAACAAACGATCATCCCAGTGCAAATAATCTAACGCAGCAATCAGCAAGCCTAGACATGCCGCTATTGATAGCCAGCGCGCTGGGCGTTTTTTAAACATTTTCAACATAGAAAAAACCTTGGGTAATGGTCATTTAAAGCAAATAAAAACAGCCATCTATCAATGCCTGCCGCGTCAGCGCAGCCAAGCATGGCATGCTACTGTGAAAAACAAACTTGCAATCAAGACAATCGTTATACTCAGCACATAGTTTTTTTGGAGAACTCCATGTCCCTGCCTTCTTTACGCTTAAAAGCCAATGCCGACCGTCGTTTACGCAGTGGTCACCTGTGGCTGTATAGCAATGAAATCGATACCAAACTGTCACCTTTAAGCGCTTTTAAAGTGGGCGATCAAGCCATAGTGGAAAACGCTGCCGGTAAACCTTTGGGCGTGGCGCTACTGAGCCCGCAAACGCTGGTGTGTGCCCGCTTGGTCTCCCGTGATATCGAACACCGCTTTGATAAATCCCTGCTGGTGCACCGTCTCAACATTGCCCTGTCCTTACGTGAGCGCCTGTTCGACGCCCCTTTCTACCGTTTAGTTCACGGGGAAGGCGATTTATTACCAGGACTGGAAGTCGATCGTTTTGGCGATACCTTGGTAGTGCAAATTACCGCAGCTTGCATGGAGCCACATAAAGACATCCTTCTTGAAGCTCTGCTACAAGTCTGCAAGCCTACCGGTGTACTCTGGCGCAATGATGCACCAACCCGCGACCTAGAAGGTTTAGAGCGCTATTTAACAGTCGCTTACGGTGATGTTCCTGAATGGCTGCAATTGCTAGAAAACGACCTTGTATATACCGCGCCGATGCTGCAGAAAAAAGTGCTCGGCTGGAATTATGACCAACGTTTTAACCGTTTACAGGCAGCAGCCTATTGCACCGATAAACGTGTATTGTCGGTGTATAGCGATGTGGGCAGCTGGGCGATTCCTGCGGCATTGGCTGGCGCCAGCGAAGTGCTCTGCGCCGATGCCTCGCCCCAAGCCTTAGATGCCCTAGAAAATAATGCACAACTCAATGAGATCGGCGGCACCTTACTCTGTGCCGAAGGCGATGTGCTGGAAACCTTGCAATCACTGAAAGCCGATGAAGAACGCTTTGACGTGATTATTGCTGACCCACCGGCGTTTATTAAACGCAAAAAAGACTTAAAAAGCGGTGAAGCAGGCTACCGCAAGCTCTACGAGCACTGCATCCGTCTACTGAGCCGCGATGGCATCTTTATTTGCTCATCACGCTCGCCATTTTTTAGCGAAGAAAGCATGCACAGTACGCTACTCGCCGCTGCTCGCCACCTCGATCGTAATATTCAGATCTTGGAACAAAGCGGTCAAAGTGCCGACCACCCAATGCACCCAGCCATCCCTGAAACACGCTACTTGAAATACACTGTGTGCCGCATTTTACCCAACAGTTAAAGCAACCGGCCTAACCAAGGTCAAGCAAAACCACGCTGCCCTTTGCCCACCGGCACAGGGCAGCGTAGAATCAGATCAATTCTCGTCACTACCCAAGGCGAGTCAAGCACGCTTTGCCGACCGCACGGTCACCCCGCAGCAACAGTTGCAGATGCGCTTATCGCCCTTTA
>SMEQ01000329.1_pt1 | contig 14725 bp, 10 predicted proteins | sample 2456281 | NCBI WGS metagenome assembly SMEQ01 (sample SAMN10132596, study PRJNA489261) | soil metagenome | isolation source: day1 antibiotic-loamy sand soil ammended with raw manure from dairy cow... | place: USA | collected 2015-04-01
ATTGATCAGGTCAAAGATAAGCATAGCAACGGTAATACCGAAATTGTCTTGAACTGGATTACACCGCACCAAAAGTGGGGTATTCACAGTACGTATACCGACAACTTGTTGATGCTGACATTAAGCCGCGGCGGTCCAATTATTTGGTTGTCGGAAACCGATGCGCGCAAAGCCGGTATTGAAGATAACGATTGGGTTGAGTGCTTTAACGCGAATGGTGCCCTCACCGCCCGTGCAGTGGTCAGCCAGCGCGTCAAAGAAGGCATGGTGATGATGTACCACGCCCAAGAACGTATCGTTAACGTACCCGGTTCTGAAACCACCAAAACCCGTGGTGGTCACCACAACTCAGTCACGCGTGTGGTGTTAAAACCAACCCATATGATTGGTTCTTACGCTCAGCAATCTTACGGCTTCAACTACTACGGTACCGTAGGCTGTAATCGCGATGAATTTGTTGTTGTACGTAAAATGAGCAAAGTCGATTGGCTAGATGGCTCAGATACCGATGCTCTTCCACAGCCATTACCACAAGGTCTTTAAGGAGAACGCCATGAAGATTCGCTCACAAGTTGCCATGGTGCTGAACCTCGATAAGTGCATCGGATGCCACACCTGTTCAGTTACCTGTAAAAACGTTTGGACCAGTCGTGAAGGTATGGAATATGCCTGGTTCAATAACGTCGAAACCAAACCCGGTATTGGTTACCCCAAAGAGTGGGAAAACCAGAACAAATGGAAAGGTGGCTGGGTGCGTAACAGCGACGGTTCAATTCGTCCAAGAATCGGTGGAAAATTCCGCGTGTTAGCGAATATTTTCGCTAACCCTGACTTACCGGAAATTGACGATTACTACGAGCCGTTTGATTTCGACTACCAGCACCTGCACACCGCACCAGAAGTGGCGCACCAGCCGGTTGCCCGCCCTCGCTCGCTGATTACCGGCAAGCGCATGGAGAAAATCGAATGGGGTCCAAACTGGGAAGAGATTCTCGGTACGGAATTCGCTAAACGTCGCAAAGATAAAAACTTTGACAATATCCAAGCGGATATTTACGGCGAATACGAAAACACATTCATGATGTACCTGCCGCGTTTGTGCGAGCACTGCCTCAACCCAACCTGCGCTGCCGCGTGCCCAAGTGGCGCCATCTACAAGCGTGAAGAAGACGGCATTGTCTTGATTGACCAAGACAAGTGCCGCGGCTGGCGCATGTGCATCAGTGGTTGCCCATACAAAAAGATTTACTACAACTGGAAAACCGGAAAATCTGAAAAATGTATTTTCTGCTATCCACGTATTGAAGCTGGCATGCCAACAGTGTGTTCTGAAACCTGTGTCGGTCGTATTCGTTACCTTGGTGTTTTGTTGTATGACGCCGATAAAATTCACGAAGTCGCCAGCACGCCCAATGAGCATGACCTGTATCCAAAGCAGCTAGAAATGTTCTTGGATCCTAACGATCCTAAAGTCATTGCCCAAGCGCGCAAAGATGGTATTCCTGATTCAGTGATTACTGCTGCGCAAAAGTCACCTGTGTATAAATTAGCAGTTGACTGGAAGCTGGCATTACCACTGCACCCGGAATACCGCACGCTGCCAATGGTTTGGTATGTGCCACCTCTGTCACCGATTCAGAACGCTGCTGAAAGCGGAAAAATCGGCATGAACGGTATCCTTCCAGATGTAGACAGCTTGCGGATTCCACTGCGCTACTTAGCCAACCTGCTCACTGCAGGCGATGAGAAACCAGTTAAATTAGCACTCAAACGTCTATTAGCGATGCGCGTTTATAAACGTGCAGAGCATGTGGATGGTGTTGAAGACTTAACTGCACTGGAAGAAGTTGGTTTAAGCAAAGCCCAGGCGGATGAAATGTACCGCTACTTAGCTATCGCTGACTATGAAGACCGCTTTGTGATTCCAACTGCGCACCGCGAAGAAGCCATGAGCGACGCCTTTGCCGAGCGCAATGGTTGCGGCTTTAGCTTTGGTAACGGCTGTGGTGGCGGTGAAGACACAGCCAACATGTTTGGTGGTAAGAAACACACCAAGCGTGAAATCATGAAAACAGTACAGGTCTGGGAGGATTAAGCATGAAAATCTTAAAGGTCATCTCATTGCTGACCGATTACCCATCACAGGTTGTGTTTGATGCACGTGACGAGTTGACTGCAGCGATTGCAGCCACTCGTGTCATCAGTCCTGAGCAGCGTAGCGCTGTTCAGGCGCTACTTGATGAATTGACTGGGCAAGATTTGATGGACGCACAAGAAACGTACGTCAACTTGTTTAATCGTGGTCGTCACTTGTCCTTGCTGCTGTTTGAACATGTGCACGGTGAATCCAGAGACCGTGGCCAAGCCATGGTTGACTTGATGGCACAGTATGAAAATGACGGTTTTAATATCGGCGTTAAAGAACTGCCAGACTATATTCCGCTGTATTTGGAATACCTGTCGTACTGTGACGAGCCCACTGCGCGTGCAGGTTTAGCGGATGTTGAGCACTTATTAGCGGTTTTGGCTGCGCGCTTGGAAGAACAACCCAGCGCCTATGCCGCCTGCTTTAGAGCGCTGTTACAAATTGCTGGCTTTGAACCTGAGAAAGCGATTGAACAAGTACGTGAGCAGGTCAGTCAAGAAGTCTATGACGACAGTCTCGAAGCGCTTGACGCCCTCTGGGAAGAGGAAGTCGTAACCTTTATGGACGGTAGTCAAACAGCCAGTTGTGGTGTCAGCAATGGCAGTACGGCCCAGCATCAACCTCGTCAAGAATCGGCTGTTCCGCTGCATTGGGTGGATTTTGCCCATGACGCTACCGCTGCTAAAAAAGTGTAGGAGAACATTATGTCTAACTTTAACCTTCTAATGTTTGGCGTGTACCCGTATGTAGCGCTAGCCATCTGCCTGATTGGCAGCTGGGCACGTTTTGATTTAGCGCAATACACCTGGCGCGCAGGCTCGAGCCAAATGCTTGACGGCAAAGGCATGCGCGTCGCCAGTAACTTCTTTCACGTCGGGATCATTTTTGTTCTCGCGGGTCACTTTGTTGGTTTGTTAACACCACATGCAGTCTACAGTCACTTGATCAGTACTGAAAACAAGCAGTTATTGGCCATGGTATCGGGTGGTGTTTTCGGCGTTATATGCCTGATCGGCTTAGTGATGTTGATTAACCGCCGCCTAAACAATCCACGTATCCGTGCCAGTTCCAGCACTTCAGACATTATGATTTTGTTTGTCTTGTTGGCGCAGTTGGTTCTTGGCTTGATGACCATCTTCGCTTCAACACAACACATGGATGGCTCGGTAATGGTAATGTTAGGTGAGTGGGCGCAAAGCATCGTAACCCTGCAACCGATTAAAGCAGCTGCTGCGATTGCACCCGTTGGCATTATCTACAAGCTACACGTGTTCCTCGGCGTCACTTTGTTTGTGTTATTTCCGTTTACCCGTTTAGTGCACATTGTTAGCGCACCGATCTGGTATCTCGGTCGTCGCTACCAAATTGTTCGTCAAAAAGGTTAAGGAGTGTTGTTATGACTCATTCATCTACACCCTTGTTTACGGATGCTGCTCACGCAGCACCCGTAACACCCAGTGGCGCAGCCGCAACGCTGATTGCTACCAGTAGCAATAGTGACCTGCCCATTATCCGCGTCAATGGCGTGGAAGTGAGCAGCACCGCAATTGCTCAAGAAATGCAGTACCACCCTGCTGATTCACAGCGTGAAGTGGTTTTTTTAGCCGCACAAGCGTTAGTTTTGCAAGAACTGCTGAAGCAGCGTGCTGCTGAAATCGACCTTGAAGTCGTAGCTAAAGATGCCGAAACCTTGGAAGAGGCAACAACGCGCTGCCTGCTCGATGCAGAGATCAACACACCAACTATTGGTGATACTGAGCTGGAAACGTTCTACACCCACAACCCGCGCAGCTTTACCACACCACCCTTGGTCTCGGCTAAGCATATTTTAATCGCAGCCGACCCTGAAGATGATTTAGAGCGCAGTACGCAACGTGAAATTGCGCTCAATATCATTGAGCAATTGCAGGCCGGTGCTGATTTTTCAGAAATGGCGATGATTCATTCATCCTGCCCTTCTAAAGAACAGCAAGGCTCACTCGGTCAACTGTCCAAAGGACAGACTGTTCCAGAGTTCGAACGCCAACTGCTACGTTTGCCGCTTGGCTTAGCTGAGCAGCCCATCGAGTCTCGCTATGGCTACCACATCGTACTGGTTGAGCAGCGGGTCGAAGGTGAGCTTGTGCCTTTCCATATGGTTAAGGAGCGCATCGCTGCACAACTGAGCCAGCGTGTTTGGCAAAAAAGCGTCACCCAATACCTGCAAATGTTAGTTGGAGAGGCTACAATCGAGGGCATTACATTGCAGGGTGCGGGTTCACCGCTCGTGCAATAACTAGCATTGGGAGTAACGTCATGTCTTCAGAACTGATTGACGGCTTTGGCCGAAAAATAGATTACGTGCGTTTATCAGTGACTGACCGCTGTGACTTTCGCTGTATCTATTGTATGGCTGAAGACATGACGTTTTTACCACGTCAACGTATCTTGACCCTTGAAGAAATTGAGCGCTGCGCTGAGGTATTTATTGCCAATGGTGTGCGCAAAATCCGCTTAACCGGCGGTGAGCCTTTAACCCGTAAAGGCATTGTTGGTCTGTGTGAAAAAATCAGTGCCATCCCAGGCTTAGATGAACTGGTCATGACCACCAATGGTTCGCAGTTGGTTAAATATGCACAACCTTTAGCGGATGCTGGGGTACAACGGCTTAATATCAGCCTCGACTCGTTATGCCCTGATAAATTTAAGGCCATGACCCGTGTTGGCAACTTAAACCAAGTGCTTGATGGCATTCAGGCCGCGCGTAAAGCTGGTTTTAAACGCTTAAAAATCAACAGTGTGATCATTCAAGGTCACAATGATGATGAGATTCTTGCGCTGACTGATTACGCTATCGAAAATGAGTTGGATATTACTTTCATTGAAGAAATGCCGCTGGGTCATGTGGGCCGTGCGCGGGAACTGTTTAGCAGTGACCAAGTACGCGACAGCATTGCCGCACGTTATGCACTACTTGATAGCAGTGAAAGCAGCGGTGGCCCTGCGCGCTATATGCGTTTAAAAGACTATGAAAATACGCGTATCGGCTTTATCTCACCGCACAGCCATAATTTCTGCAGCACCTGCAACCGTGTGCGCATCACCGTTGAAGGCAAGCTCTTGCTGTGCCTCGGTAATGAGCACTCTTTAGACTTGCTAGCCCTACTTCGTCGCTACCCATTAACCAATGAGCCGCTGCTGGCCGGTATTAAGAAAGCGTTGAACAATAAACCTGAACAACACCATTTCAGCAGTGACGGTGATGTACAAATTGTACGTTTTATGAACGCCAGTGGCGGTTAATCTACAGCCTTATTGCATCCTTAGACTTTAGAGAACATGTATGACTATTTCAAATTTTGATGACCTGTTACAGGCTGCAAATTCACAAGACGAACCACAGTTACTGCTCTTTGTTTTTACCAAGGCAGAATTACCAGAAGATGCGACTGAGCTTGAAAAAAAGAACTTTGAGCAAGGCATGGGCGGCACTTTAACCCCTGTCGTCTGTGTCGATAAAAGTCCTGCAGAACTCAGCAGCTTTACTGTCCTTTTGGAAGAGTCAAAGAAAACCGGACAAGATTGGGATGTGGTATTTACCAGCAGTATGTCCGGTCATGGCGGTATTGCACCCAACTCTGATCAGGCGGAACAACCCTTACAAATGATGGTGCAAGCCATTCAAGCCGGTGGTATTGGCAGCTTTTTAGCGTTTAGCAAAACGGGCGAGATTTTAGATATCAACTAATTTGACTGACCTTCTGCGTATTAACTGTCACTAAGTCGAGCACGGTTTGTAAGGCAAGTATCCTAATCACCGTGCAGATTCGAATTTCTAGATGAGCATGTTAAAACTAGAATTGAAACGGGGCCAAGCGGGCCCCGTTTTTTATTACTATAGCGCTACCCTTCTAGCCCTCACCAACGCCAAACCAATCACCTTGCCACCTGAGCTTTCTATTTAAATGCCTCCTGTCCAGTACGCAACACACTTATGATCCGCATAGCTACATTACGCAACACACCTATGATTCTCATAGCCAAATTGTGGGCTTACCTGTTCTATACGTGGGCTTAAGCGTGATGTATGCCGTGCTCCGGTGCAGGTGTTTGTCCGTCGTTGAGCCAATCTAGGATTCAACTCCAGCGCTACACCAGGATGGCGTGTTGTGCGAAGAACGGCACTTGCACGGTGCGTCATGCGCAAATTGTTTTTGCAATCAAAAAAAGACTTAGCGTAGCTCACCAAACACACAATATTTAACACCAAACAACATTTAACGCCCAGCCTCTTATGTGAAATTTTCAATTAAATTTAGCTGGCGCGCAAGCACTCAAGCCCGACGTTACTTCAAGCTAGAACTGAGCGATCCCTATAAAGCGGGTTAATTACTAATGATTCACTCTATTTAACCATTCTTATAAATATAAAAATGCCCCACCGGAGTGAGGCATTTTTTATTTTAGCAACGCAGCTTGAGTCTCTAACTTAGTGGAGGTTCAAACCAACAACTAAGCTGCTGCACGCAAACGCGCAGGGTTGATTAAGAAGCGCGCTAGAGCTGGCAGCAACCAGATAGCACCAAACATATTCCACAGGAACATAAAGGTCAGCATCAAGCCCATATCCGCTTGGAACTTAATTGCTGAGAACATCCACGTGGCAACCCCAATGGCTAAGCACACACCAGTAAACAACACTGCTTTACCCGTTGATTTCAGCGTTTGGTAATAAGCCTCTTGCAGCGGCATACCCATGCGTAAGTAGGTTTCTAAGCGGCTATAGATATAAATACCGTAGTCAACACCAATCCCTACACCTAAAGCAATCACAGGGAGAGTCGCAACCTTGACCCCAATGCCCATCCAAGCCATTAACGCATTGCCCAAGACTGAAGTCAGTACCAAAGGAATAATGATACACGCAGTGGCGGTAATCGAGCGGAAGGTGATTAAGCACATCATAATCACTGCGCTGTAAACCGCAATCAGCATCATGGTTTCTGATGCAGAAATGACATCATTGGTCGCGGCTTCAATACCCGCATTACCTGCGGCCAATAAGAACTGATGCTCATCGGTGTTGTTCTTAGCAGCAAAGTCTTCTACCGCAGCCACAGCCGTGGTCAGGGTTTCAGCCTTGTGATCTTCGAGGAACACAAGTAACGGGGCTAACGAACAATCAGAGTTATACAGCGCATCAGCACGGGCAATGGAGTTGTTTAATACATGCTGGTTACGCGATAAGGTTTCCCATTTCAAGTTACCCTCGTTCATGCCTTTGATCACTTGCTTAGATACTGTGACCATTGACACGACAGACTGCACGCCTGGAGTATTTTCCATACGCCAGCTCAAATCATCCATCGCTTTGAGCGCACCATAACTTGAGCACCCTTCAACCGGCGTTTTCACCATAACTACCAGCACATCAGAACTGGTCGAGTAGTTGCTGATGACAAAATCATTATCAAGGTTATAGCGCGAATCCGCATGCAGTTCAGGCGCGCCTTGGTCTAGGTCACCAATTTTCAGATTCTGGCCATACCAAAGGCCAAATATCAGTGCGCACACAGCTATAGTCACTGACACTGGCGCCACTTTTGGGTTAGCAAAATTAGAGATCAGGCGCCAAAACGGATTATCGCGTGCAGCATTATCACGACTGATCTGTACGGCTTTCTTACTGATACCAATATAAGAAATCAACACTGGCAAAAAGATCAAGTTGGTCAGAATAATGACCGCCACACCCACCGAAGCACCAATTGCCAGTTCGCGAATCACGCCAATATCAATCAACAGCAAAGTAATAAAACCGACCGCATCCGATGATAAAGCCACCAAACCTGGAACAAATAACTGACGAAAGGCCATACGTGCTGCGGTCGGCGCATCTAACGCGGTACCTGAGGCCATGGCGATACCGTTAATTTTTTGCACACCGTGCGAGATACCAATGGCAAAGACTAAAAACGGCACCAGCATCGAGTATGGATCAAGACCAAAGCCCAATAAGTTCAAGAGTCCCAACTGCCAACCGACTGCAATCAGGGTTGCAAACAACACCGCTACAGTACTTTTGATGCACTTGGTAAACCAAAATAATAGAGCAAAGGTGATCGCAATGGCCACCGCAAAAAACAAAGCAACGCCAAATAAACCATCAATCAAGTCACCGACTTTTTTGGCAAATCCAATGATATGTATTTTGACATTAGGGTTTTGTAATTGGTATTTTTCGCGAATTTTCTCTTCTAAACTGTGGGAAAAATCTTGATAGTCGAGTTTTAACAGTGTGCCCTGATCATCTGGATCTGGAAACTCTTCCAGCAGGGGTATTTCAACAATACTGGATTTAAAGTTATTGCCGACTAAACGGCCAACCTGCCCTGACTTGAGAATATTGTTACGCAGTTCATCCAAGCTCTCTGCTGAGCCATCGTAAGTCTGCGGGATCACTTCACCACCGGCAAAACCCTGCTCAGTGACCTCAGTCCAACGTACGTTAGGACTCCATAGCGAGCGCACCCCTGAGCGGTCAACCCCCGGAATATAAAACGCCTCATCACTGATTTGGCGCAGGGTTTCCATATAGTCTTTGTCGAAAATATCGCCATTGACGTTTTCAACAGAAATTCGCACGCTGTTGCCCAAGTTGGCCAAGTCATTGCGATGCTCAAGCATTTTTTCAATATAGGGGTGCTTAAGCGGAATCATTTTTTCAAAGCTGGTTTCCGGGCGCACTTGCGCCGCGTTCCAAAATAAGAAAGCACTGATTAATATGCATATCGCAATCACCGCAGGGCGGTTATTAAAAATTAAACGTTCAAGCACTGCTGCTGGATTGTTTCTTGCTTTAGATGTCATTCTGACGGTCTCCAGTCTTATTGTTTATTGCGCAAATCGTTGCCGTTTGCGTCGGTTTGGTGAATGCCATTTTGACCGACAATAATCAGTCCCCCTTTAGCATCAGCCACCACACCAGTTATCGAAGTACGGTCAGTACGGTTGGATACGCTAAAACTCTCCCCAGCATCGCTACTGCGCAATACAGTGCCGCTATGGCCAACAATCAGCACATCACCATTATCCAGCACGCTGCCATTGGCTAGGCCATACTCCAACAGGCCACTGTCGGTCTTAACCTGTACTTGTTCCCAACTTTCGCCAAAATCTATCGAGCGGAAAATATGCCCTCGTAAACCATAGACCAGTAAATAATCTGCTTGTTGTCCAGCAGCGATACCGAACAAAGATCCTTGGTAGGGACCTTCAAGCGTCTCCCAAGACCGTCCCCAATCCGCGGAGCGAAACATCAGCCCCATCTCACCAACAATAAAAATACCCGCATCACCAACTGCGCTGATGGCGTTTAGGTGAAAACCATCTTCGTTATCAACACGCTCATCAATGCGCTGCCAATCTTGGCCGCCATCTAACGTTTCTAACAACATGCCATAGGCACCAACAGCGTAGCCTTGATTACGGTCTTTAAACCAAATATCCAGCAAAGGTGCTTCTTGCTCAAGATCATCGTACTGGCGTGCCCACGTTGCGCCGCCGTCACGGGTGGCTAAAATTAGCGCATCATGGCCCACCGCCCAACCATATCGATCATCAACAAAATACACTGCTGTCAGTAACTGCTGGGTGGGAACGCGGGCTTGCAGCCACTGTTGTCCGTCATCATCTGAATAGAGAATATGACCGCGGTCACCAACGGTAATTAAACGTTGGCCGGCGCGCACCACATCCAATAACAATCCTGATGTGGCTGCGGCTGATTCAATTGAATACGCCGGCGCAGCGACACCTTCTGTTTGCGCCATTAGCGGCAATGCAGTCAGGCTTGAGAACACTACAGCTGCGCACACTGGAAGCACTTTCAGCAGACTGGCACAACTGCGTAATGGACTGCATAGACGGCTATGTGTGTCGACTGGTTTAGCTAAGGATTCACGCATATAGGGTTCCCATTATTTTTATCGTGACAAGCCTGTACAGGCTATAGTTATAGCTTCAATCCTATGAAATAGGACCTGCACTCGCAATCATTATTCATTGTTGTTTTGTTAAGTATTGTAAAGCGAGCAACAATTCAAGAAAAAGCCGTGCAACAGCACGGCCTTTCAATCAGATGACTCTAGCGCACACCACGCCTGCGCAACGCTGCAGGCTTAAAGTAACTGTCATCAGGTGCAGCTAAGCTGAAATCAATCGTAGCATCTTCTTCATTATCCAAGTTTTGTACATGGTAACGACGCCCTTGAAGATCATGAAAAACGTCCAACGCAGTCCAAGTGGTTGGCACTTCGTAGAAGTTTTTCAGATAAGCAATCGACACTTTCCACAGATCACCACGGCTATCATATTCATCGGCCAAGACAATTTGCCAGCTGTCCTCATCCAGATAAAAGCGACGTTTGGAGTAGACATGGCGCGAACCGTCGCGCAGGTTACCTTCAATGACCCACACGCGGTGTAATTCACTGCGAGTGAATGCTGGATTAATATGCCCCGCCTGCAGTAACTCTTTATAGCTTACGCTGGGGTGGGTGATCTTGTAGTTATTGTAGGGGATATAGATTTCTTTCTTGCCAATCAGAGTCCAATTATAACGATCCGGACTGCCGTTATACATATCGGTACTGTCGGCGGTACGAATCCCTTCAGATGCAGCAATCGGTGCATCATAGGATAAGTTTGGCGCTCGGCGAACACGTCGTTGTCCTGCATTATACGCCCAGGCTTGGCGCATGCTTTTGGTTTGATCCAAGGTTTCATGCACTAACACTGCACCGCCCGCTAAGCGCGCCGGACTTTTTACAAACGACAAATAATAAAACAGCATGTTGTCTTCTTGCGCTGCTGCACCTTGGTTCTCGTAAAACTTAAATACAATTTGCTGTTGAGCGGCAACCAATGAATGAGAGCCATTACGCTGCACAACCGCTTCTGAAGCATTGCGCACACCATAAATGCCACGGTAGCGGGCAATATGGTTCCACAACATCTCAACTGCATTATCTGTCACTGGAAAAGGCGTGCCACCCTTGGCATTGGAAAAACTATTACCTGTATTATCCAGTTGCGTATTCAGGGCATTGTATTTGGTGTTGTCATACACCCACTGCGGCGCTGCCCCTGTTCGACGACTGGGATACACCGGGATTTGGTAGGTATCTGGATACGTATTAAATAAAGCAATTTGCCCTGCGGATAAATTATCTTTGTACTGATTCAAGTTACTTTTAGTAATGGTGAATAAAACTTTATCGTTAGCAAATGGATCAATGTGATGTTTGCCAGCCTCATACCCTGCTGGCATTGTGGTCAAGCCCCCTTGCCATGCTGGGATGGTACCTGCAGCATTACCAGCAATCTCTCCACCCAAGGGCATCAGTGTGCGTCCTAATTGTGCTGCTTCAGACTCAGTGACAGCCGCTGCAAGATGACTTGCGTACAGCGTAAAAACAAAGGCACCCAGAATACTGTGCTTTTTAAGCATTTTATTATTCTCCGCGTTAATCAAAAACTACCACAACCCTTTGACGCTTCGAGCTTAGGTTGCGCAGTTATACAAAGTAAGAGCCCGTCGCACCTTCCCCCAGGTACACTTGGCCAGCTAGAGAATACACAGCAACCATGATGCCAACATACCTAAAAATGCTGATTTAAAATATATTCATACAGTGGGTATCTAGTCTTTTTTAGACCCAAAGGTCATAAGCATGCATTGGCTATTTTTTTAACAATAGAGCGCATTTCAACGAGTGTTATGTGGGGTACATGTCGCGAGCCAGATCAACTAGCAGTGATTCAGAGTGTCTGGGTGCGCTTAAACAAGAACACAATTCTGAATTGATCAGCATTGTGTGAAGAAAAGTAACATTTACCGTTTTAAATTCTGACAGTAACACTTCGCATGGCATTTAAAACCGAACTTACTGCCTGCAGCGCCTTATGTTTTAAAGCCTTAAAGCCTGGATCTATAGATAATACCTGCATCCAATGTACCTGCGTTATCGTCAGCTTATACTCTGCCGTGGCGACCTTGGCCCCGCCCTGCGCCTTGACCATAACCCTGCCCACCACCTTGACCACCACCTTGACCACCACCTTGACCACCGCCACCTTGTGCGCAGCGTTGAAAAGCAGGCAAATGACGCTCTAAGGAAGCCTCTTGCAGGTTACGCAATACAGTGACGATATCCGCTCGCAACTGCGTTTTGAACAACCGCTCATAGAGCTCACCATTAGCAATCTCAGCTGCGGCACTGGCTGCACAGGCCTCTTGCACACTGCTGTAGCGCTCAACTTTACCGACCCAAGTGTTTTCGGGCAGCGCTAGCCCATAACGCGTATACAAAGTGCGCAACGCCTCGATATGCCGCGCTTCGGCATCACGAATATTAATAAAGGGGCGCACTTCACCAAAGTCACGGATCACTTGATCGTAAATTGACCACGACTGGTACTCATCATCTAACGCTTCGTGCAAAGCATTAATTTCTGTATCGGTTAGGGTTTGCATTGGGTGTTTATCCTATATCTAAATGTATAGGGTTCACCCTAGCATGCGCCACTGCTCCGAGACAATGATCAACAAACAGCTATCCAACTGTAAATGACGGCAGGCAGCGCTAGGCAAACTCGCCCAGCACTGCCTATCCTTTAGAATCAAAGCAGAAGACTTTTCTCTAGCACTTCAAACAGATCAGCCGATAAATCACCACTGTGTTTAATCCGCTTGAGCTGCATCTGCATCATCTCCTGCTGATGCAAATCGAAACGCTGCCAGCGCGTCAATGGCGAGAGCATACGTGCCGCCATTTGTGGGTTTAATCCATCCAGCTCAATCACTTTATCGGCCAAGAAAGCATAACCCGAACCATCTTGGGCATGGAAGTTAGGCGTGTTTTGTGTACTAAAGGCCCCCACTACGGCACGCACTTTGTTTGGGTTCTTAATACTGAAATCTGGATGACTGAGCAAGTGTTGTACTCGCTCAAGCCCGCCCGGTAAAACAGCGGCAGCTTGTACACTGAACCATTGATCCATAACCAAAGGGTCATCTTCAAAGCGTTCGGCAAAGCTTTCTAGGGCTTTTTCTGCTTGCTCAGTAAAGGGTGAGTTAACCAGACAGGCTAACGCAGCCAAGCGCTCAGTCATATTGTCAGCGACACCGAACTGATCAAGACAGGCATCCATAACTTCTAAGTCTTCGGTGCGCATCAAATACGCCAGCAGCATATTTTGCAAACGACGGCGAGCAAAGTCATCTGCGTGAGCGACATACGGGGTTTCTAATGACACTTTGCGCAATGCCTGATAACGCTCAAGCATGGGTTTTTGCAAGGCAAACGCCAGTTGCTGGCTAACATATTCACGCGCCTGATGAATCGCCAGCGGATCGGCATCTTCATATTGTTCAATAATATAGCCTGTGCCAGGCAAGGCTAGCAGCTCAGCCAGCATCGCCGGATCAAGATCAGTCTGCTCGAGCAACGCAGCAAACACCTCAACCAGACGGGTATCGAGCATCGGCTCATCGGTTTCGTAAATCTGCCCTACCACCTCCTCAATCACCTGCAAAGCCAATTGTTGACCGGCTTCCCAGCGGTTAAAGCCATCGCTGTCATGCTGCAACAAAAATACTAGCTGATCGCGGCTGTAGTCATACTCCAATACCACTGGCGCAGAAAAGCCACGCAGCAAGGACGGCAATGGTTGCTCAGGAACATTGATAAAGGTAAAGGTCTGCTGCGCCTCAGTCACTGACAAGACACGCTCATCAGCTAATGCGCTATTGTCACTCGCAAGTTGCAAAGGCATCGGCTGACCCTGCTGACTCAGCAGCGCCATCCGCAGTGGAATCACAAACGGCAGCTTGCCAGTTTGACCTGGGGTGTCAGGGCAGCTTTGCTGAACGTTTAACTGATAGGTCTGGGTGGCCGCATCATAGGTATCGCTAATGCTTAAACGCGGCGTACCGGCTTGGCTGTACCAGCGTTTAAACTGGGTTAGATCCATAGCGCTGACTGTTTCCATCGCAGCAATAAAGTCATCGCAGGTCACCGCTTGACCATCATGGCGCTCAAAGTACAGGTCAGAACCTTTACGAAACGTTTCTTCACCGAGCAAGGTGTGCAGCATGCGCACCACTTCTGCGCCTTTCTCATAAATGGTCAAGGTGTAGAAGTTAGAGATCTCCATATACGCTTCAGGGCGTACCGGGTGCGCCATGGGGCCCGCATCTTCGGCAAACTGGTGAGTACGCAGATACGACACATCTTCAATGCGTTTAACCACCGCTGAGTTCATATCTGCAGAAAACTGGCTGTCACGAAATACAGTAAAGCCTTCTTTAAGTGACAGCTGGAACCAGTCTCGACAAGTCACGCGGTTGCCTGACCAGTTATGGAAGTATTCATGCGCGACAATGCTTTCAATGCGCTGGTGCGCGGCATCGGTGGCTGTTTCTGCTTTAGCCAGCACGCAACTGGAGTTAAAGATATTTAGACCTTTATTCTCCATGGCACCCATATTGAAGTCATTCACCGCAACCACCATGAAAATATCTAGGTCGTACTCGCG
>SMEQ01000352.1_pt1 | contig 14720 bp, 12 predicted proteins | sample 2456281 | NCBI WGS metagenome assembly SMEQ01 (sample SAMN10132596, study PRJNA489261) | soil metagenome | isolation source: day1 antibiotic-loamy sand soil ammended with raw manure from dairy cow... | place: USA | collected 2015-04-01
ATGCTGACAGTTAGGCTTTTAGCGTTTTAGGTTTTTATGCATAATATTAAGGTGAAAATATTATATAAAAAATAGCGGATAAATTAGTCCGCTATTTAGAATCATTCTATATATTTGCATTTCCAAAGTTGGAATTCGTTTAATTTATTAAAAGATAAAAAGATCAAAATATCTTATTATGATGAGAAAAAGTAAATTTTTATTGTTGATCACCTTATTTCCATCTATAGCGATGGCTCAAAATAATTCGCCTATAGACACGGAGAATTGGATGACAAGTCCAGGTATTATTGGAACCTTTATTCTGATTTCAATTGTTGTTCTGATTGCCGTATTCATTTTGTCGGTTCGGGTTTCTACGTATGTTGAATCCATGAAAAAGAAACAGTTTGAAAAGAAAAACTTGGAGTTCAGTGAAGAATTAATTCGCATGGAAGAAAGTGAAATTGATTCAATCTTAGAAAAAAGAAAAGCTGCTAAAGCGTATAAACTTTCAGGAGACGAATTAGGAAGTGGAGTTCACGCGCAAGACCATAAAGGAATGGTGAATCGCGTGACACACTAATCCACTTGTGGATCAAAAAAAAAAGTCGCCACTGAGTCTAGAAACACCGGAGAAGCTTAAAAAAGTTATCATTTACTACATTGGAGCCTCTGTTTTTTGGTTGGTTTTTGGAACTTTGGTTGGGCAATATGCCGGAATGAAATTTGTTTGGCCCGAGATGGATACACTTTCTTATCTTGGTTTTGGCAGACTTCGCCCGGTACATACCAATACGGTTTTCTGGGGCTGGGCATCTTTGGCCATGTTAGGTTTGGGATATTTCGTTATAACACGGACATCAAACAACCAGCTCTTTAGTTACAAATGGGCTTGGCAAGCTTGGCGATTGATCAATCTTTCCGTTTTACTTGGAAATATTTTCTTGATGGCTGGTATCAACAATGGAGGCGGAGAATACCGTGAATACATTTGGCCCATTGCAGTGCTTTTCATGTTGGGTTTAATCATTACCTTTTTCAACTTCTATAAAACCGTTGCTACCCGTAAGATCTCTGAAATTTACATTTCGAATTGGTACATTTTAGCCGGATTGCTGTGGACAATCACTTTATCCGTTATTGGGTATCTTCCAAATTATCAAGATGGTTTAGGAGAAACGGTCATTCAAGGGTATTATATGCACCAAGGTGTAGGAATGTGGTTTATGACGTATACGTTGGGATTAGTTTATTACTATTTACCATCCTCACTCAACAAACCCATTTATTCATACTCCCTCGGTGTTTTGGCTTTTTGGACACAGATGTTGTTTTACACCTTGATTGGAACGCATCATTTTGTATTTAGTCCGCTGCCTTGGTGGTTGCAAACGGTTGCCATTGTATTCAGTGTCGGCATGTTCATTCCTGTCGTAGCCGGCTCCACCAATTTCCTAATGACCATGCGCGGAAGTTGGCGGCAAATTTCAAGCAGTTATGTTTTGCCCTTTTTTTTGGTAGGAGTTGTATTTTATTTTGTTGGATCTACGCAAGGAAGTTTGCAAGCTTTTCGATTTACGAATTACGTTTGGCACTTCACTGATTTTAACGTAGCGCATTCACACATGACCATGTACGGCATTATCTGTTTTTTACTTTGGGCGTGTGTTTACGCAATATTACCCAAAATTACAGGTAGAGAGCCCAAACAGTTCTTTGTTGGGATTCATTTTTGGTTCGCGTTCATCGGCATGTTTGCATACATGATTTCGATGATGGCAGGAGGAACCTTAAAAGGATTGAGTTGGATCGAGGGAAATCCATTTTTAGAATCTGTAATTCTGATGAAGAAATATTGGGTATGGCGCGCAATCGGCGGCTCCTTGATGTTTATTTCACACTTGGTTTTTGCCTATAATTTCTACGTGATGACTCGCAAGCGAATCGAAGTTGATACAACAACAACAATTTTACAAACTGATAAAACACTTTAGACATGTTTAATTTTCATAAAAATCATAGAAATCTGGTTATTATTTCATTGGGTGTGTATGTTTTTCTAAGCGTGATTATCGCGATAATCCCTGCTTATAAACTACAAGCCGTACAACCACTGCCAAACCAAGATCCACTTTCAGTAAAACAAATGGCCGGTTTAAGTGTTTACGTAGCAGAAAACTGTGCTGCCTGTCATACACAACAAGTTAGAAATATTGAAATGGATAAGGTTTGGGGAGATCGTCCTTCGATGCCATCTGATTATTTCTACAGTAAAAAACGCTTGGATGTTTGGCGACAGTCACCTTCTCTTTTGGGAAGTGAGCGCACTGGACCCGACTTAACGAATGTCGGCAAAAGACAATCAGGCTCTGAATGGCATATGTTGCACTTGTACAATCCCAGAATTGTTGTTAAAGAATCCATTATGCCTGGATACCCATGGCTTTTTGAAGAAAAAGATTCAACTCAAGTTACTAAAAATGAAGTGGTTGTTCCGGTGCCCCAAAAGTTTCTAAAAAATCCAAACAAAAAAATTGTGGCTGGTAAGAAAGCGATTGATTTAGTTGCTTATTTGGTTTCTTTGAAACAAACTGAACTTCCAGAAGCGGCAACACCTGCTTTTATACCGGCATCTAAGAAAAAAATGATTGCGGCAGCTGGCGGTCAATCTGAACTGCCAGACGGATCGGCGCTATATGCTCAACACTGTGCAGCTTGTCACCAACCGGATGGAACCGGTTTAGCAGGTGCATTTCCACCACTAGTTGGAAGTCCGATTGTAAACGATACGGACATTGATTTGTACGTGAAAATCATTCTCCAAGGATACGATGCTCGTACTGAATACGGTGTGATGCCGGGCTTTATCGATTTGTTAACCGATGAAGAAATTGCGGCAATCATGAACCACGAGCGAACGAGTTGGGGAAATAAATCAGAACCGGTAACGGCTGAAAGTGTTAAGAAAATAAGAGAATTAGTGATTCAATTAAATCAATAAGTCATGAAAGAAAAATGGATTATTTTAGTCATGTTTTTGGTTTGGAGATTCCCATCCATGGCATGTGAAGTGTGTCAAGTAAATCAGCCCAAAATGTTGAAAAACATCACCCATGGAACAGGTCCGCAAGGAAATACGGATATGATCATCATTTGGTCTGCTGCTGTTATTGTCACAGTGACTTTGTTTTTCAGCATCAAGTATTTGGTTAATCCGAAGGAAAACAATGCAGAACATATTAAAAACAGCGTAATCAATCACTTGCAAAACGATAAATGATGGAAGATAAACGAATTATAAAAGTTTTTTTAGACGATGATCCACAACCTTTTGCGGAGTTTCCCGCACCGGTAAAATTTATTTTGGATACGACTAAAATTCCGGATGGAAAGCATGTTTTACGCGTTGTAGCCAAATCTTCCAATAACGTGGAAGGGATAAAAACAATTCCATTTGAAGTACGAAATGGTCCCGCTATTTATGTGCTTGGAATCAAAGAAAATGAAGTGGTGGACACTCAAATTCCAATCACCATTAATGCATACGGAAGTGAACGCAGTGATGTATTCGTAATCGAAGGATCTGAAACCCCTCAAGCAATTCCAGCGTGGGTTTGGGCGATGGTGATTGCCTTTGTTGGTTTTGGATTGTTTTACATCATCATGTATTGGGATCAAGACCTGTATAAGTCATTTGTATAAACAGATGCCATTTTTCCAAGTTGGAGTAAGCGCTGTAAAGAAGTTGATTACGAGTAAACTATAACTTATGACAACTTCTGTTTTTATCTAAAAAAATAAAAACAGATTCAACTGAAAAAATAAAGGATAAATTAGTCCGTTATTTAGAATCATTCTATATCTTTGCACTATCGAAGTCGATTTAAACAATACAACGAACGATGTTAAATTTAAACGCATGAATACAAAAGACATGTCAAAAGCGCAAGGTCATTGGATCTTGGCAAAAATGGGGAAAAAGGTTTTACGACCTGGAGGTAAAGAATTGACTTTGAAGATGATTGATTCTTTACATATTTCTTCCAAAGACGATGTCGCGGAATTTGCTCCTGGTTTAGGATTTACAGCTAATTTAACACTTCAGAAAAATCCAAAAACCTACTGTGGAATTGAGTTAGATCCGCAAGCAGTAAAAAAACTTCGGAAAGTCATTCAAGGTAAGAACAGAAAGATCATCAATGGCAATGCGGCGGATTCTAAAATGAATTCCGATTCGATGGACAAAGTATATGGTGAGGCGATGCTGACCATGCACACCGATCATCGGAAATCAGAAATCATCCAAGAGGCACATCGAATTTTAAAGCCAGGAGGTTTGTATGCGATTCATGAAATTGGTTTGTTGCCCGAAGAAATCAGCGACGAATTGAAAGCTGAAATTACCCGTGAACTGGCATTGTCCATCCGTGTTAACGCACGTCCATTGACCAAAAAAGAATGGACTGAAATTTTAGAAGGAAAAGGATTTAAAGTGAAAACCATTCACACCAATCCGATGAGTTTATTAGAAACCAAAAGAATAATTGACGACGAAGGGTTTTTTAGAACCTTAAAAATCGCAATGAATATAATCATAAATCCAAAAGCAAGAAAACGCATCTTGGCGATGAGGAAAACATTCAGAGCCTATGCACAACACATGAACGCCATTGTAATCGTGGCAAAAAAAGCGTAAATTAAAATAATTAGTAATCCATAAAAACAATTGATTATGAGTATCACAGAAAAAGGAATAATCGGAGAAATCGTAGCACAAGATTATCGTGCAGCGGAAGTATTTAAAAATCATTCTATTGATTTTTGCTGTCAAGGGAATAGAACCATCGAAGATGCATGCATCAAACACAACATTGAACCAGCAGTTTTGGTTTCAGAGTTAAACGATAAATTAAACGCACAAGCTGCAACTGGTGAACCCGATTACAAAACATGGCCGGCAGATTTGTTAGCGGATTATGTGGAGAAAAAACACCACAGATATGTAGAGGAAAAAACACCGGTTATCAAACAGTATTTAGATAAGATTGCTTCTGTACACGGTGGTCGTCATCCAGAGTTGCATGAAATTAAGGATCATTTTTATGCATCCGCAGGAGAATTAGCGAAACACATGAAAAAAGAGGAATTAATTCTTTTCCCATTTGTTCGCAAAATGGTTGCAGCTAATGGAAGAGAAGTGGCGGAACCACATTTTGGATCTGTTCAAACTCCAATTCAAGCGATGATGGCGGAACACGAAGCGGAAGGCGAGCGATTCAGAGAAATAGTTGCGCTATCTAATAATTATACACCTCCAGCTGATGGTTGTAATACCTATAAAGTTGCATTTGCAATGTTAAAAGAATTTGAGGAGGACTTGCATTTGCACATTCATTTAGAAAACAACATTCTGTTTCCGCAAGCCATTGCGATGGAACAAAAATTAGTAGCTCAACATTCATAACTTAAGCTTGAAATCATCGGGCGCATTTTTTACTTGCTTTTTAAAATGTGCCCGATTTTGTTAAAAATCATCACGTGTAAGTTGGAAAGTATTTATATTCTAGCGAACTTTGTACCGAATATAAAAATAGACTTTCGTGAGAAAAATTTTTGTTTTAACCAGCATCTTTATTGTATTGATCCTGGGTTTGTTAGCTTGGTTTGTTTCAGCTGGTTTTTGGTGGGTACTTGGTGTATTTATGATTCTCATCGTGATGGGTTTTACAGATATGGCTCAGAAGAGACACACCTTGTGGAGAAATTTTCCAGTAGTAGGTCGTTTAAGGTGGTTGATGGAAGCGATTCGTCCAAAAATGTATCAGTACTTTATTGAAAGTGATACAGATGGAACACCAATTAATCGAATTGACCGAAACACCATTTATCAACGAGCCAAAAAGCAACTTAACACCATACCTTTTGGAACACAAATGGATGTTTATGCAGAAGGCTATGAGTGGATGTCGCACAGCATTGCTCCAAAAGATTTTCATAATTTAGATCACAATCCACGCGTTATTGTTGGAAATAAAGATTGTAAACAGCCGTATAGCTGTAGTATTTTGAACGTCTCAGCAATGAGTTTCGGTTCGTTAAGTACAGCTGCGATTGAATCTTTAAATGGCGGTGCAAAAATTGGTGGCTTCGCTCACAATACAGGTGAAGGAGGAATTAGTTCTTATCACTTGAAACAAGGAGGAGATTTAATTTGGCAAATTGGAACGGGTTATTTCGGTGCTCGTGGTGCTGATGGAAAGTTCAGTTTTGAGGTTTTTAAACTGAACGCACTTCGTCCAGAAGTAAAAATGATTGAAATTAAACTTTCTCAAGGTGCAAAACCTGGTCACGGTGGAATTTTACCTGCAAAGAAAAATACACCTGAGATCGCTGCAATTCGTCACGTCGAACCATATACTACTGTTTATTCACCTCCATTTCACTCTGCTTTCAGCACGCCTTATGAGATGATTGAATTCATTGGAAAGGCTCGTGAAACAGCAGAAGGAAAACCAGTAGGATTTAAATTATGCATTGGACATAAAAGTGAATTCATCGGTATTTGTCGCGCAATGATTGAGTTGGATATTTATCCAGATTTCATTACGGTTGATGGTGCTGAAGGTGGAACTGGAGCTGCTCCGCAAGAATTTAGTAACTACGTAGGTGCGCCTTTCATTGATTCTGTGGCATTTGTTCACAACATGTTGGAAGGATTTGGTATCCGTGAACACATCAAAATAATTGGTTCTGGTAAAATCTTAAGTGGTTTCCACATTGTTAGAGCAATGGCACTAGGTGCGGATGTTTGTATGAGCGCAAGAGCAATGATGATGGCCCTGGGTTGTATTCAAGCCTTGGTTTGTAATACGAACACATGTCCAACTGGAATTGCAACGCAAGATCCACAATTGGTTGCAGGTTTAGTGGTTGACAATAAAAAGATCCGTGTAGCGAATTACCACGAAGAAACGGTAAAAGCATACGTTGAATTACTAGGTGCTGCAGGAATTGACAGCAATGGTAAATTGACACGTGATCACTTGTACAGAAGAATATCCATGAACGAAGCAAAAACGTTTGAAGAAATTTTCCCAAGTTTGGAAAAAGGATGCATGCTTCGCGGAGAAATTCCAGTTAAATACCAAGAAGATTATAGAAGATCAAACATGCATAAGTGGTCTTAAGAATAGAAGATTAAAATACGAATATTAAAAGTCCCGAGAGGGACTTTTTTGTTGGCTAATTCGGGCAGCTCTTCGTCTATTTATCCAAACAAGGTTATCGTTTGAAAGGAATAGAAGCCATCGATTCAGGTGGCTGTATATTCTTTATCACCTGGGTTTTACACCCAAGTGATGAAATTAAACTATAAATTCAGAAGGTTGAACTGACTTCGGATTTTGAAGTTATTTCGTTCAGTGGACCACTAAGTAATTGCATCTAGTTTATCGTCACGACGAATTAGTTTGCCGTTACGACGGTCTCCAAGTAGTTTTTGCGATCTAGTAGATTTGGATCATTGGGGAATATTGAAAGCCCTTGCTTGATATAAATCAACGAACTGTCGGCTTGGTTTTGCATAAAGAAACCCTTGGAAATGAAGTCGTAGGTATTTGGAGTGTTACTTTTAGACAGCAGTTTTTTTGCGGTGTTTAAGTAATTATTCCAATCTTCAACCTTTTCATATTCCATCAATAAAAACTGATAGGAATCTAGAAAATCAGGCTGTTTTTGTATGGCAAGCTTAAATGTTTCGATTGCAGTTTGTGTATCACCAGCAAATTGAGCTGCTCTTCCTTTATCGAATACGGCGTTAAAAAATGTAGAGTCAATCTGAATGGCTTGGCTAAAATGTTTTAAAGCCGTTTGATGAATTTCGTTTCTCTCTTCCTGAGGAATAGACATGTTTAATGAAGAGTATTCCATCAATCTCAGCGCATATAAATTGTTTGCTTGAGCTGAATTTTGCAGATGTTTTATGTCATTTCCCATGAGTGTTAATGGATCTTTCCACGTGGTATTTCTGTCAATGGTTTTGAGAGCAAAAAATAATATAATGACCGCCATAGTTCCTTCCAGAATATATGGCTTCTTGCTTAAAAAATGAGGTTTTATCCAATAAACTAAGCCTGCAATAAAGATACAAAAGCCTGCAGAAGCTATGAAAACCAAACGTTCAGCAACCATACCTGCCACCAATTCAACCCAATTGCTAAATAGGATAATCGATAACAAATACCACAGAATACCGAAACTAATGATTGGACGTTTCCGAAGTTGCCAGATTGCAAGGAAGATTAAGCCTAGGTGAATGAGAATTGAAATCCAAACGAAGGGATTTGAGAGGCTAACGGTATCCATTCTTGCAAATCCATAATAGAAAGACAATTCATTCGGGAAAACCATCAAACGAATGTATTCTCCCAGTGTTGCTGCTCCCGTTCCGATTGTTTCTTGCGTGGTGTGCGGAGCAACCAAGGTGTTTTCAGCAAATTCTAATTTCCGACCTTCTTTTAGGAAACTTTTTTCGTTTTGAATTTCAGGTGTTGGATGAATATTGGAAACGGTAATTTCTGAGTTTTCAACGGCCCCTTGTGTTTGGTTGAATTGATATTTTTCATACGAGAACAATAAAATCAAGGTTGTAAAAAGAACAGGAACGAAATAAATTGGAGATTTGAATAATTGGTTTTTAGTTTTCAAATACATCCAAAGACTAAAACCAGTGATGGAAATGGCATAAAAGTTTATTTCCTTAGAAAAAATTAATGGAATGCTTAGTGCAAGGACTGCGAATACAAACGCCCACAAGGGTTTTTTAAAGAGCAACCAGAAAAACAAGGCCATGTTGAGGAGCGAAAGCAATTGTTGTGGTTTGAATTCGTCCATGAAAAGTAGAATCAAGGAAATGATAAACAAGGAAATCCAGATCAAACGCATTCGATTTCCCTTCGCATTATCCGTTTTAACGCCAAAAAATAAATAAAAGACATTCCCTAACGTAACGAGTATGTTTAATAATTTAAATTCGTGATATCCAAATCGTTCATCAACGATCATTGAAACTAGGGTAATTAAAAACAATCCTAATTGAAAATTAATCCAAAACAACCAAAACAAAAAAGGAATAGTGAAAATTAATCCTTCAAAACTCCAAGAATAAAGCGACCAAGCAGCGGTAACTGTGATGAATGATATGGGAATAATCGGACTTGAGATGAGCGATTTTAATTCAATCTTTTTAGAATTTTGAATGAACTGGATTTTGATAAAATAAACGAAACCGATTCCAATAATCGGCAATAAGATCATCAGCAACATGCGAACAAAATTCATTTCAGAACCCACGATTGCAGCAGGTAAAATAACTGCAAGGCTAATGATTGCTAGTTGTTTTAGCTTTAAGTTTTGGAATAGAACGAACGCAATTGGAAGAACGATTGCAAGCGGATATGCACTTTTCTTCGACAACATCGCCATGGTGAAAAGAAGTATTATCCACACGATTGAACGCATTTTACTTTTATCCAGGTATTTAACCATCGATAAACCGGTCAAAACGATGAATAAAAATGCCAGAATTTCATCTCGGTTTTTAATACTTGCCACAACTTCTGTATGAACAGGATGAAGTGCAAATAAGATGACTGCAAGAAAAGCCAACTTCAAATTTTCAACACCAAACCATTTGAATAACAATTTAAAGAATAAAATGACAGAAAGCACGTAAAGGATGACATTGAAAAAATGGCTGACCTTCGGGTTTTCTCCAAAAAATTGGTGTTCAATAGCAAATGAAACGTGTACCATCGGACGATATCCATAGGCATAACCCATGGCATCGGCATAATAAGAATTGGTAAAAATGTCTTTGAGAGCTGTTAAACCTTGCGAAGTAAAACGGTGATTCATGGTTACCAGTTCGTCATCTAAGTTATAGCCACCACCAATGGTATTGGCAAAAACAAAAAACACTATTAAACCAAGGATGTAATAATAGTTTTTCACCTGAATTGGTTTCATTTCAACAACTTGTTCTTTTCCTTTATTCTTTTTAGTAGTAGTCTTCTTCATATTTTATGAGCTGATTGTAATCTTTGATCTGTATGCAACTGATTTTAAGTACACTTGTGTGAGGTTCTTCTTGTGTTATTCTAAATTAATGTCTTCCGATCGAGATACTTTTATAAGGGAAAGACGTATTGTCTTAATTCTATATAATCTGATAATATTTTATCGAAGATAATAAAAAGAACCTTATTTTTCTTTCTCAAGTTTTCTTTAAAACTCCAATTATTGTTCTCATAGAGGTTTTGATTACTTTTATTTATTACTGCGATACGTATGGATCTTAAATGTATCTCATTTTATGATACACAATCCTTTAGAAATTTTACTTTTGTTTAGTCTAAATTCAGTTTAAGTTATCGAAGTTAAAATCAAAATAATATTTATAACGTGGCTTTTGAGGTTTTCATTTATAAGTCTCACATATAGTAAGCAGTAGTACGTGTTTTAATACTAGAAAGTTGGTTCATCATTGTTCAGAATCAGTTTCATAAGGAGATTCTCTAAACCAATCCGTCATTTCCTTGACTCCTTCTTCGATTGGATAAATAGGCTTGTAGTTAATGTATGAACTTAGCTTAGAAGTATCAGAATGAGTGGATGTTAATTCATTTTTAGGTAAAGGTTTACTTTCTATCTTTAATGGTTTATCTAAATTTTTAGCAATTAATTCAGCGTATTTCTTTACTGAAATCGGATTTCCATAACCAATGTTAAAAACTTGATGAGACCCTGTTTTTTCTGTTTTTATTTTTTCGATTAACAACTTTATTGAAGATACAATGTCGCTTACGTGTGTGAAATCGCGATAAATATTTCCATCATTATAAAGTGTTACTTGGTTTCCTTCTTCTATGGCTTGCATAAATTTATAGGCAGCCATATCGGGGCGTGTCCATGATCCATAAACGGTGAAAAATCGTAAACCAATTGCAACCATCCCAAATTGACGACAATAATTTTCAACCATTATTTCCATCATATGCTTACTCGTGCCGTAAAAGGATAATTGGTTGTCGTGAGGTGACATCTCATTCATGATGGAATGCCTGGGTTCATAAACGGATGAGCTGCTCGCATAAATTAGATATTTCACTCCGTTTTTACGACATTGCTCTAGTACGTTAAAGGTTCCTCGAACGTTATTATCCAAATACAAATCAGGGTTGTTTAGTGACTGTGAAATACCGGTACTTGCCGCAAGATGGATGACTACTTTTGGAGTTTCAATTAAACTTAAAAATGCATCTTGAATTGAAATTTGGTATATGTTAGAAAGATTTTTTGCCCGTGCTTTACTTGCTGTTGAATCATCTACTATGGAGTCAATTCCTTGTACTTGGTAAAAGTCAGTTAAGCTTCTTTGGAGATGATAGCCTATAAATCCAGCTGCACCTGTTATTAAAATATTATTTGTTTTCTTTTCTTTCATATTTCATCAATCTTCCTTGTTACAAAAGTAGTTCATTTTGTGAAGTCGACTATTGTTTGTTTTTATTATACCTCAACAGACGCAATTTGATATTCCATTTTAGGTAGTTTATTCTTATTAGTCTTTAAGCACCATAAATGATAAATAACTTCTTTTGTTCTGCTTAGATTGTATTTTGACTGACCGTAAATTCTTGGGTGATGTTTAACTTCAATCTCTTCCACTTTTCCTTCGTTAGCTTTAATTAATAAAGCAAGATAACGATGGAAATCTCTGAAAAAATAGATGCCATTTAGTTTATCTCTTTTTACAACTTTGATGGCACAACCAATATCGTGAATTTTGATTTGAAATAATTTTCGTATTAAAAAATTAGCTGTGCGACTCGGAATTATCTTTCTCCAATTATCATGACGTGTTTTTCTAAAACCTTGCACCATGTCTAATTGATTTTTAATCAACTTATTAACCATTAAAGTAATATCGGATGGGTCGTTCTGTAAATCACCATCTAAGATCACGATAATTTCATTTGTAGAATGATCAATTCCCGATTTAATAGCAGCGCTTTGTCCACAATTATGGGTTAAATTGATGATTTTAGTTTGAGAGTTTTTGTGTTTTCTAAGTTCGCCTAATGTACCATCTTGAGAGCCATCATTAACAACGATTAATTCGTAGTTGACACTTTTTAAATTAGTGTAAATTGCATCGAGCAGTGGTGCGACGTTCTCGAACTCATTGTATAATGGAATAATCAGTGTTAGTGAGTATGTACTGTTGTTCATCTGATGAGTTAAGCGAAGTTACGTTTAGGTGCTTTTTGTAAATATGATTTGTAATCGTTGCTTAAGATAAATAAATCAAACCAAATGCAATAATTGAGAACACACCAGATCGCTCTACCATAATCATGTTTTCCAGAAAGATGGATATTCCATATTTTCTCAACAAACTCCCAGTTTAGTAATTCTGTTTGATCGATAAATTTTTTATTCAGATATTTTTCAGCAAACTTTCCTAATTTATCCATAAACCAAATGGCATGAGGCATTTCTAAGCCGAATCCACCACGTTTGTAAATTTCCTTTGGAAAGAACGGCTTCATGGCTTCTTTTTCTACCCAACGTAGCTTATTAATGCCCTTTACACGATATTTAACGGGTAAAGTAGTTACATAATCGACTAAAATCCGATCCATGAATGGGAATCTACCCTCTACAGAATTAGCTAGAAAAGTACGGTCATTTTTCACCATTAAATCATCCGTAAAAAAGTGTTTCATGTCGATTAAAGAAATACGATTGATTTCGTGTTCTATTCCACTATTATTGTAAAGATCATTGTAAAAACTGGTCGTGAAAGGTCTGTCAAAATCCCCCTTTAGCAAGTTCTCTTTTTCTGCTTCTGTAAACACATGTCGCCAATAAAGATGCGCTTCAGGAACCGATAATTCGGCGCCAGCTGAAAACCGCTTTGCCTTAAAGTCAAAGCTCAATTTTGAATAATTGGCAGGTAAACTATGAATGCCTTTTCGCAATAAGGTACGAATAGGACTTGGAACAAATGTTCGATACAAATGACGTGCTTGATAGGCTGAAATCGATGGGTAAGCATTGAAAAGTTCATCACCTCCTTCGCCACTTAACAATACTTTTACGATAGGTGCTGCTTCTTTAGCCAAAATAAATGAAGGAATATTGGCACCATTTCCATTGGGTTCATCCATGTGAGCAATCTGAGTGATCATATTCTCTATGACATCATCTGGAGTGACCAATATTTCGTGATGAATGGAGCCGGCGTATTTAGCCATTATCTGTTGATACTTAGACTCATCAAAACTAGCTTCGCCCATTTTAAGCGAAAATGTATGCATCTTATGACCGAGACCTAGATGCTTTGCAATACCAAGCATGGCACTCGTGTCTATTCCGCCACTTAATGTCATTCCAAGAGGCGCGTCACTTATTAAATTACGTTCGACGGAATCGATTAATAATTCCCGTGTTTTCAGCACCGCTTCTTTTTCGCTAATACTAAAATCTTCTTTATAATTAAATTGATAATAAGTGCTTAATTTAGATGTTTCTTTTTCAAAATCAATCGTTATCATCTGACCTGCCTTGAGTTCGGTAATGTCTTTGAAAGGCGTTAGTGCATCTGGGATATAGGCCAATGAGAAGAAATGATGAATGGCAGTTGTGTTGATGTCTTTCTTTAATCCAGGAATCTCTAACAGCGATTTTATTTCAGAAGCAAAGTAAATTGTATCATTCTTCTCGTAATAAAACAAAGGTAGAATCCCGTAAAAATCTCTAACGATATATGCTTTCTGTTGACGCTTGTCATAAAGACAGAAGGCGAACATACCACTTAATTCATCAAGAAAAGAGATGCCGAGTTTTTTATATAAATAGATAATTACTTCTGTATCAGAGGTTGTCTTAAAATGAAATGATTCATCTAATTTATGCTTTTGGCGTAATTGTTTAAAATTAGAAATCTCACCGTTATAACACAGCCAAACATCTTCATCCTCGCTACTCATTGGTAAATTGGCAGAAACAGAAGTGTCGATGATTGCTAGTCTTGTATTTCCAAAAGAAACATTGGTATCGTGATAAAAACCAGTAGCATCAGGACCGCGATGTGTTAACATGCTCGTCATCGACTTCACGTTAAGATTGTCTTGATTGGTTACGTTGTTATTTAGAGAAATGGCTCCAGCGATTCCACACATGGTAGTAAAAGATTTAATGACGCTTTGCGAAGATAGACATTTATACGGATTTATTTATATATTCGCACATTAAAAGCTAAATGAAATCTACACTACAAAAAATATTTGATAATCTTCATATAAAGAATAATGAGAATAGTATTAGTTTTCTTCTATACAGTACTATCTTCATAATTTGTTCAAGTTTAATAGTTAATACTAGTCTTCTATATTGGTTGTTTGAGGCAACATTACAAGATTTAAAATCTTGGTATCCTACTTTTTATTTAGTTATTTATTTATTCCCCAAAATTCTTTTTTTGTTTTGTCTGGTAATAGCAGTCCTCCAATTGAAAATACTGATGAATCAATTGCAACTCAATTCGCGTTTTATTTTATTTACTTTTATTATATTACTAGTTATATCTATTTTTATCACCGGTCATTTGTGGCTGTTTTCATTGATAATTATTATTTTCCGGGTTTTTTATAAGAAAAGTAGCGTACAAATAT
>SMEQ01000575.1_pt1 | contig 14720 bp, 8 predicted proteins | sample 2456281 | NCBI WGS metagenome assembly SMEQ01 (sample SAMN10132596, study PRJNA489261) | soil metagenome | isolation source: day1 antibiotic-loamy sand soil ammended with raw manure from dairy cow... | place: USA | collected 2015-04-01
GTTCGAGAACCTCTTGGGTGAGTGCATCGAGCCGGTTCTGCATGAGATGTTCCCGTTCTTCAAGGGCCTGCCGCATCACGGGGTCGGTGATGCCAGTGGCCCGTGGGACAAGGCCGACGATCAGCCCGGGAGCCTGCCGCGGTGCGGGCGGGTAGCTCGCGGTGACTTTCTGGATCCGATATCGGAGCAGGGAACCGAGATCATCCACGTCAGTGAGGTTGCCTGCGCGGACCACTCGTGGGAGGAGGGCTTCGATGTTGTGCCCGTCGGCCTCGAGGCGGCGCAGTTCGGTGGTAAGAATCCCGAACGAGTCTGTCTCGACCAGGTCATCAATGACCTCGGATTCCAGACCAGAGGTTTCAAGGAGGGTGACCCAGCGGGATTGTTGGGCTTCCCCAGCGATGGTTTCGTATTCGGCGGCGAGCTGCGCGAGTGAACCCCATGCCTCTTGCTCAGTCGTGATGGTGTCGTGCGCGGACTGTTCGGCACCGACATGTTGGAGGATGCCGTAGAGGATGCTCCGTGCGCTCATCTCCAGATCGTCTCGGTGCTGATGCTCCTCAAGGTGATGCTGATCGGTGGCGACGTAGACGCGGTTGGACTCCCGGCCACGGGTCATCGCGACGTAGAGCGATTCACGGGTTACCTCTGGTGAATGCACGATCGCGTGCGCGGTGTCGACGGTGGAGCCTTGAGCACGGTGGGCAGTGATCGCATACCCGAGCTCAACGTGCTCGGCGACATACGTGGCCGGGAGTGTGATCGTGGTCCGCCATTTCGAGTGCGCCCGCCTCACGGCGAGGGAGCCGTCGTTGCCCGCACGGACAACCTCCCACCGGTCGCCGTTCTTCACCCACCCCCTGCCGAGCGGCAAACGCCTGTCGTTTCGGCGAGTGATGATTAGATCACCACGAGAAGCTTCGTTCCCGTCATGCAACTTCACCCCTTCCAGCGCGACTTCGCCTGCGAGAATACGGTCGGTGCGGGCACGCGTATTCAACTCGGATACCGTGTCGAGGGTCTCCGCGATCAGCACCGACGTTTTCCCCGCAACTTGGTCAGCGAGCCAGGCTTGGTACGCGGCGTCGAGGATGTCCTCATAGGTTCCCGGGGTGACGCGGTCACGCTCGAGGTAGGTGTCGATGACATCAGTGTTTCCGAGACGCAGCTGGAGGGAGGCGTGCTTCTCCCAGTCGTTGCGGAAGCGGCGCACATCCAACAGCTCCGGCGCATCGCCACGATCCCGGACGAGCATCCCGAATGCCCCACCCGCGTCGACCGCGGCCAGCTGAGCCCAATCACCCACCAGCAGTACCTTCGCGCCCACGTCGGCGGCGTGGGCGGTGAGCGTGTCCAACGCGAGGGTCCCCGCGAGGGAGGCTTCATCGATGATCACCAGCTGACCAGTGGTGAGGTTCCAGGTGCCGCGGCGGTGCTCGTGCAACCATTTTGCGGTGTTCTCGGTACTGATGCCGAGGTCCTGGGCGAGTACATCCGCTGCGGCCGCGGACGGAGCCAAGCCGACCACCGACCCGGCACCGTGGTCCTTCTCCCACGCCCTGCGGAGAGCACTCATAGTGGTCGTTTTCCCGGTTCCTGCTGGGCCTACGAGGACGTCGAGCACCCGGCCAGAGACCCCGATCTTCGCAATCGCGCGTTCCTGATCCGCAGACAACACAGGGCCACTACCGCTCTTTGAACGTGCTGCCTGCTCTATCAGGGATAGTGAAACGGTAGGCGCGGAGCGCGTATTCGAGGCGGCGAGGAGCCGGTACTCAGCGGCCAGGACCTGCTCGGAGGAGTACACCGTCGAGGCTTTCGGATGGAACACGCTCGTGCCGTCGCCTCGCTGAAAAACGGGCGGGCTCGACGCAAGCTCTGGCGGCGTCAACCGCAATGATGCTTGCTCGGCCGCATCCACAATGAGCCCGGTGATAGCGTCCCGGTCCGCAGTTGAGGCGTACCGCAGCCCCATCGTCTGCCGCACGGCCTCGGCATGCAGATTCCAGCGCTTCCACGTCGCCCGACGATCACCCACCCGCTCCACCACAGCTTCAGCGACCAGACGGAGGTCATCCAGCGGAATATCGTCGGCCCGTAGCAACGGTTCTCGTACGCTGCCTGCAACCAATGCGGATGCCCACGTCGGCGCGTCCTCGCCCAAAACTCGGGTGGCCCGGTCACGCCAATCCTGGGTCAGCGCACGCAGCGAGTGCGTTTCCTTCGGCGGCCTCGTAGCGAGAGTGGCTTGCTGTCGGAACTGCCACAACAACTTTGCCGACGGCTGACGGCCATGCTTGGCGAGGTATTCCGCGACCAGCCGGTCCTTGACGAGTTCGATGTCTCGGGTGCGGGATGAGAACTCATCCATCAGGTTCTGTGGGACCCCAGCGATCTCCCACGCCGTCGACCTGCCCGCGCCACGCTCACGCGCCTCCCATTCAACGCCAAGTAGTACAGCGAGGTGATCGGTAAGGACGGCGTTGTAGTGCTCCGATAATCCAGTTATCGCCCCGTGAAGAGCTCGAGAGTCCAGTGTGCGCCACTTCCCGTCCCGCACCGTCTGGACACGGTTCGCGACCACTACATGCGTGTGCAGTTGTGGATCGGAGGCGCGGGAATCGTAGTGATCGTAGGCGGTAGCGATCACTCCACGAATCTCGGCCTGTGCGACCGCACCCCGCGGCCCGGCCGCACCAACGCGAGTCGCTGCGACCTCTCGTTCGAGCAGCCCGAGCACGTCTTGGATTGCTGCGTGGTGAGCGCGGGCGATGAGGGTCTGTGTTCCTCCGTCGGCGACTGCCCACAATGTTGAAACTGATTTGGGAACGGAGAAGGTGAGATCGAACCCGGCAACCGGAGCACCTGTCGGCTTCGCCGCTTCCTCAGCCTCGATCAGCACCATTTGAGCTGCGACTTCGTCTGGAGAGAGATTCACCGTAAGGCGATTGAGACGACGCTCGACACGCTCCGTTGCAGTGGCGAACTTCCGGTAGGGACGTCCAAGCTGTTCACCGGTGTTCGGGTCCTGACCGAACCCCATCAACCGACGCAACTGAGTCTCATGCACTTCGCTGCCTGGTTGGACTCCGCCAGGTAGGCCTCCGATGCCGGATCCGATCCATTTGCCCGGTGGTGTTCCGGATTCGAGGTAATACCTCGTTAGGGACGAAGCAGCATCGCGATCACCGTCACCGGTTACGACGGAGTTCAGTAGGTACCGGTACCCAGCACCGGCCGCCATAACTCTGATTGACACCGTCACACACGGAAGGTATGCCGACACATCGACGAGTTCCAGCTGATATTGGTTCGTTCACCTGCGGCCAAAGTGTTTTTTGAATCGCCCACGTATGCAGGAATTGGGTTGTGTCACGTTGATCAAGCCTTGTGGCGACGAAGCACGACGGACGCCCCAACTGGAAGCACGCGATATCGTACGGTACGCTTGACCTTATGCATTTATATTTCCTGTGACGGCTAAGTAGGCCCACCGCGCTCGTTGAGTAGCTCCGAGTAGGCGGCGGCCACTTTTTCTGACCCTTCGGGGTCGCCGTCATTTGCGTGCCCGTTTGCTTTCAAGCTCGTGGTGCGTCGTTTCGAAGGATTCGAATGCTTACCCATACCTATGTACATCCGGCGCGCCATCGCGCGCAACTCACCCTCGCTGATGTGTCTCTCATGCGTGGAGCCACACCTGTCCTCAATCACGTCGATCTCACCGTTACGGCCCAATCACGTATCGCAATTGTTGGCGAAAACGGACGTGGAAAGTCGACTCTCCTTTATGTGCTCGCTGGTGTGCTTTCACCCGATAGCGGAAGTGTCCAGCGCACAGGCACTCTTGGCCTCGCAGAACAGGAAATGACCGCCACTGACAGTCGGACGGTGGGGCAAGCCGTTGCGGAGGCGATGGCAGTGCCTCGCGCTGCCGTCTTGGCGCTTGATGCCGCCGCTAGTGCTCTTGCCGATGACAGAGAAGGAGCTGCAGAGGAATATGCGGCTGCGTTGGAGTTTGCCGGAGCGATCCAGGCTTGGGACGCCGAACGCCGCGTGCAGATCGCCCTCGAAGCGCTCGACGCAGAAACAGACATGACCAGACTGCTTGCTGACCTCTCTGTGGGGCAACGGTATCGGGTGAGGTTGGCGTGTCTCCTTGGCAGTGAGGACGACTTCCTGTTGCTCGACGAGCCCACCAACCATCTCGACCGAAGTGGACTGGAATTCTTGACCGCGCAGCTCCGAGCACGCAGTGGTGGCGTGATTATCGTCAGCCACGATCGAGCCTTGCTGTCTGACATCGCTGAGACCATCATCGATCTCGACCCAGCACCCGATAATCGTCCACGCATCTACGGCAGCGGGTATGCCGGCTATCAGGAGGGGCGTCTGAGCGAAAGAGAACGTTGGGAACAGGATTACGAGCGTCAGCAGGCGGAGCATACACGGCTGCAAGAAAGTCTCAGCGCCGCGCAAAACAGACTCATCTCTGGGTGGCGACCTGAGAAGGGAACCAACAAGCACGGCCGAGCCACGCGAGCAGGTGGACACGTTCAGAACGTGCATCGTCGACGGGAAGCGCTCGAAGCACACCCGGTGACAGTGCCTGAGCCACCGCAGCTGTTCCGATTCCCCGACCTTCCAACTCGAACCGGAGCTGCTCTCCTTAGCGTCGATAACGTTAGTGTGGCCGGTCGGTTGGCAACGTCGGTGTCGTTTACGCTGTCGCACCGTGGCCGACTCGTTGTCACTGGCCCGAACGGGGCAGGAAAATCGACGCTGCTTCGTGTGGTCAGCGGCGAGCTTGTGCAGGACACGGGAACCATTCAGAGGCCGGGCAGCACCCGCATAGGGTTTCTGCATCAAGAATCCGCACTACCTTTGGACCGGCGGGCGAGCGAAGTCTATGCCGCGCATATCGGTGCACTCGTCTCTGCAGGAGTGCTGTTGCAATCGGAAGTGGTCAGCCTCTCGCAGCTTGGCCTCTTGCGGCCCCGCGAAACCGGCAAGCGTGTGGGCGAACTGTCGATGGGTCAACAGCGCCGTCTCGACCTCGCGCTCGTGCTCTCGAAACGCCCTCATCTGCTGCTCCTGGACGAACCCACCAACCACCTCTCCTTCACTCTTGTCGACGAACTCACCATTGCGCTCGGGGCAACTCAAGCCGCTGTTGTGTTGTCAAGTCATGACCGGCAACTCCTACGCGATGTCGCCAGCTGGCCACAACTTCAGCTGACCGCCAGGGCCGAAGGCGACGTGCTGGCATGATCGCAAAGAATCCTATTCGTATACGCGCCCTTCGCCCGTTGGCTTCCCGGGACTATCGTCTGTTGTTCGGCGCAGTTGGAATTCAGGTCTTCGGCACCGGTATGTGGACGATCGTTATGGTTTTTCAAGTGCTTGCACTTGACGACAGTCCGCTTGCGCTCTCGGCAGTGGCAACAGGGATGAGTCTTGGTCTGTTTGCCTTCGCGATCTTGGGGGGCGTGGTCGCCGACAGGTTCTCCAAGCGGCACATCATTATCATCGTGCAGGGGTGCACCGCCGCTGTGATGACGGCGGCGGCAGTTTTGTCGTTCAGCGGGGCTATCGAGTTGTGGCATGTCGGCGCTGCATCTTTTGCGATGGGTGCTGGGAGCGCATTCTTCTATCCGGCCTACAGTGCATATTTGCCCCAGGTGCTTCCGCCAGAAGAACTACTTGCCGCGAATGGGCTCGAAGGTGCTCTTCGTCCGTCGATGGGGCAGGGTCTCGGGCCTGCACTGGGAGGAATGGTCGTCGGTCTGTTCTTCCCTGCCGTCGGGGCAGCCGTTGTCGCGGCATCGTATGTGGTCGCTTTCGTCATCACTTTGTTCCTGAGTCGACGTCAGGAAGTGACCAAGCCCGTGCTACCGGTGGAACGTCCCAGCGTCTGGGGAGACCTCCGGGCGGGAGTGAAGTATGTGATGGACACGCGCTGGCTCCTCTGGACGCTGATCTTCGGGTGCTCGCTCGCACTCATCATTCAAGGCCCCATCGAAGTACTCCTACCTTTCCTCACCCGTGCGCGGTTCGAGGACGCCGAAGCCACTTTCGGTTTCCTTCTAGCCGCATACGGCATCGGCGGGGCGATCGGCTCGTTGGTGGTCTCGTCTCTGAGACTCCCTCGTCGCTATCTAACATTCATGATCGTATGTTGGGGCGGTGGCACACTTCCGCTCGTGGTGATCGGCATTGCCGATAATTTGATTCTGATGCTGACAGCGTTGTTCATTGTGGGAGCGCTTACTGGAGCGGGCGTAGTCATCTGGGGAACGCTATTACAACGATTGGTGCCGCTCGACATGATCGGCCGAGTCGCCAGTCTCGACTTCTTCGTGTCAATCGCGTTCATGCCCATCTCGATCGCCATCGCAGGGCCACTTTCACTGCTAGTACCTATCCCGGTGATCTTCGTGATCGCGGGGACCATCCCACCATCCTTGGCTCTAATCGCGATGCTGGCTGGACGCATGCGTGAAAGCGAGAAGAAGTACCTCCTGGACGTTCCTTAGACGACATGATTTCAAAGTCGGCGCAGGCCGTCTTTTTCGAACCACCATCGACTCGAAACAAGACGGCCTGCACTGCCATCACATTGAACGCACGAATTTTATGAGGTTGTTCTTCGTGCACGCAGAATCGAATGTGCTGATGAGTGGGGCCGGTGGTGTGCAACACGTGGACGTTGTAGATTCCGCTACTTTCAGCTCCAACGCTTGCGCGGCTACGCAGCACCGAGATTTGCTGTGACAGAAGGTCAGACAGCCGGTATGGTGGCTGGTATGTCAAGTCCTTCAGGTGCGACTGCTGTCGCAGTAACGAAGACGCTCCGCTAGCGGCGGAGCGTTCCTTCTTTTAACGTTTCCGACGCTTCGTGATCTACCCGGAGCGGCGTTTTGTGCTGCCCGGGGTTCATTCTCGAACAACGGAGCCTTTAGTGTCTTTTCATACTTTTTCTTCGCGCCGAAGTGACTCATCGGTGCGCGCTTGGCTGACCTTGGTCTGCCTTGCGATGCTGCAGTTTTTTATCGCTATCGATGTGACTGTTGTTAATGTCGCATTGCCCTCGATCGGAGCGGAGTTCGGCGCTAGCGAGCGTCAGCTCACCTGGGTCGTGGTCGCGTACACAATCGCTGGTGGTGGCCTTCTGATGCTCGGCGGTCGTCTTGGTGACATGTTTGGGCGGCGGCGCATCCTCCTTGCTGGGACTGCAATTTTCGGTGCAGCCTCACTGCTCGCGGGAACAGCATGGTCATTTCCTATCCTTGTTGCGGCGAGACTTCTTCAAGGCGTTGGCGAAGCGCTCGCTCTGCCCGCGGCAATGGCCATTATTGTCATGCTGTTCCCCGAGGGGACTCCGCGTTCACGCGCGCTGGGCGTATGGGCTGCTGTCGCCAGCTGTGGCTTGGTGCTCGGGTTCGTACTTTCCGGAATCATCACAGAGTTCTTGGGATGGCGATCGATCTTCTTGGTAGCTATTCCATTTGTCGCCATTGTTCTCGTCGCTACAAGTTTCCTCGTTCCGCCCGGACGCTCACTTGAACGCGTTCCGCTCGACCTGCGCGGTGCGGTCTTGCTCACGGTTACACCCCTCCTTTTTGTTTTCGGCATCGTCGAAGCGGGGTCAAGCCGCTATCCGATGATCTGGATCCTCGCGATTCTGGCGTCGTTCATATGCGGCACACTTTTCGTCGTGTTCGAACGAAAAGCCGCGAACCCTATGGTTCCGATTAGCTTCTTCCGACACCGTGCGAGAACACTGGCAAACGCGTCAACTGCGCTGTTGAGCGCTGCATTGTCGACATCATTCTTGCTCTTCACGTTCTACCTTCAGGATCGTCTGGGCCTGAGCCCGCTCGCCACAGGGCTCATGCTCGTCCCATTGGCTGTGTCACTGGTAGTTGCGGTGACATACGTGCCGCGCTTGCTTGGCCGTTGGGGTGCTCGCGTGTGCATCCTTGCTGGCCTTGTATTCACAGCACTGGCCATGGCATCAATTGCCCTAGTCGTCCATTTGCACGCACCGGCACCCGCAATGATCCCTGCCATGATCCTGATCGCAGCAGGCATGGGCTTCGGTCTCGTCGGGCTTCAATATGTCTCTGTTACTGGTGTCACTGAACAGGATGCAGGCATCGCTTCCGGAGTGCAAAGAGCTGCTGACCAGCTAGGCGGTTCAACCGGGATAGCAATCTATCTCGGGATCGGGTTTGCGCCAGCATTTTCTGGGAATACTCCGTACTTTGTCGCCAGCATCTTGGCGATCATCGGACTCGTTGCCGCGGGCCTCCTAGCCTCCCGAATCCGGATAGCTGTATCAAGCGACGCAGAAGTGACCGCGTCATGACACAGATCATCCACGCAAAATGGAGAATCGTGCGGATACTTCCGAACTTCGACTGACCACCTAGCTATGTCGAACATGACGACTGAGAAGTTCTGCTTTGAACCACTCGTGGCTCAAAGCAGAACGCTTCATTGTGCCGTGCCGCGTCCGAGTATCGGGCACGCTGCTTCTCCATGCTCAGGCGCGATGTGCGGTGCTGCCTACTGGAAGGTCCATCAGCCGACCAATCAGCTGAAGGTCGTCTTCACCGAAGCGAGGGTCAATGACAATCGTTTCTGAGGGGATCATGCCCGATCCGGGCATGATCCCACTGGCGGTGCGTGAACAGACTGCGTATGTCGATTCGGGGCCAGTGGTGGTGGACTCCGTGAAGGTTGTGTTCACGATCTCGGGATGGGCGCGAGTGTCCTCACCCTTGGGAGAGGTGCTATTAGAATCGGGGAGCATTCTTACGATTCCGGCAGGTATCGAATGTCGAGGATTCCCTGACGGACATGCACGAACGGTGACGTTCTATTTCCATCCTGAGTATCTGGTCGATCAAATGCGATGGCTATCGGCTACGCATCCCCTTGTGCACAATCTGCACCGCGCGCTTAAATGCGAACCACAACTCCAGCAGTTGCAACTGGCCGCCTCAGCGATGCGTGACCTTGCCCCAACGCTTGGACGCTTGGCGCGCCTGGGTAATAGTGACGGCGGGGATTTCGCACTGCTGTCGATGGCAACGAGTGTGTTCCATGCGGTGGGGCATCTGAACGGTATCCCATCGGATTTCAGCGAGGTGTCGATGGCTACGGGGGTAACCCCGCGTCGGGAGGTGACGCTGGCTATCGCACTGATGCGTGCCGATCTGGGGCGTCCATGGCGGATTGACGTGTTGGCCCGCGAGGTCGCGTTGTCAGGCTCGCAACTGGCCCGACTATTTCGTGCCCAGGTTGGGATATCACCGGCGGCATATCTTCGTCAGCTGAGAACAGACCAAATGGCCGAGCTTCTTGCCACCACGAGACTCGGTGTGGGAGAGATCGCTTCAGCCGTCGGGTGGAGCGACCCTGCTGTTGCATCGCGAGCCTTCAAGCAAAGATACGGGGTGGCCCCTCGCGCCTATGCGCGCTTCAAGCACAACGAAAGTCACGAACTATATTCGATACCCGCGCGGCTCCCTTGAACTACGCGCAACCTTGAGCCTCAGTCAAGAAACGTCTGCGTCACCGTGGCAGACCCGCAACTCCCGACGCCCTCCGTGGTCGGCCAACAGTCAAGTGCGGTCGTGGGATACGCGCCGGAGATCGTACAGCCGAAATGCTTCGCTCAGCGTCATGGCTGCCGCTGCCAAGGCCGGGCCAACGTCGCTATCAAGATCGCCGCGGAGCCGCACGACCGAACCGCCCCCAGCATCGCGTACCGTCTCGTTACGGTCGACTCGCATAATGCCGAAGTGGTACTGCGCGTGAGCCGCCGCGCTGCCTGATCGCCAGACGGATTGCGTGGCACCGATGAGGAGATCATCGTCGACGCCGTGCATATGCTCAGCCACCCAGTCGATCGCCTTGGTCTGATTGAACCTGATCTTTGTGACATCTTCCGTCATGCTGAGTGACTTCGCCACCGACTGCAGGCTGGCCTGCCGCTCACGCAGCTGGTCCAAGAGGTCGGCGCGAGCTTCCTGGGGTTTACCGTCCGGGATCTTCATATCGCGAAAAGATGTCACCTGAACGCGAAGATCATCGGCACGGAGCTTGAGCGCACGCTCGCGACGCTCTTGCCGCGCTGACGGTGCGAGCATCCACACCGCGTTCACGGCCGCGACAAACGCAGTTCGCGCGACGGTCATATAGGCGGTCGGATACATCGTGCTCGTTGCCCGCATGGCGTCGATTGCGAAATCTAGGTGCTCGGAAGAGATGCACATCGAGTACCAGATGGGGTTCTCGACACTTAGCCCCTCCATGGAGTCGGCCGCGAGCGAGCTTCCATGCTCAGGCGACGTCGGGTTCTCGGCGCGTTTCCGCCAGGCGTCGACGGCCAACGAGATTCGATCTAGCCGGCGTAGCCACTCGTTGTCCTCGGCAAGTTGAGGGTTTGTCCTGGACCGCCGCTTCGTCATGGTCGTAACCTATCCGTCTCGCGTTCCCAGGGCTTCGCGAACCGACATTTTAGCGCGCGGGTCATTGACGAATGGAGTGAATGTGCCATTGTAAGAGTCGTTTCTATCTGATGGATGCGGACTGTTCGATCCGCTCGGCTGCGTCACTGCACACTCGGTTAACTGTCTGAGCGAACTGGAGCATCGTTGCATGGAGCAAAGGTGTCGGTGTGCCAGGGATCGGTGTGGTCGCGAGGTGTCGCAACATCATGAAAGAGAAGTGGCTCAGGTCGCTCAGAAACTTCCAAGTAGCAAACTCCACGCTGTTATCGCCGTAGTGGACCTTTACCGGCGCGCTGGTAGTCAGCTTCCTCGTCGACTCGGAAACGTCGAGCCCCAACTCGCCCGCGAGGCGTTCGAAGTGTGTCCGTGTTGCTGTCCTCTCAGGCGCCGAAAGTGCCTCACCCATCTCCACAGGCACAGCGCCGACGGTAGGTGCAGCAGTAGCCAGAAGCAGGTGGTTCTCTGTGAAATAGAGCGAGTCGGTGAATAGCGCACGGAACGCTCGGGTGAGGCGTTCCTTGCGATCCTCGGGAGCCTGAAGCCAAGCGATCGTCGTCGCATCCTCGATGGCAGCGCGCATCAGCGGGTACAGCACCGTCGCGTCCAGGTGGAAACGCCCTGGTTCAGTCTTGAAGATATCCCGATGTAGTGCACGCAGCATCCGTGCAGCGTTCCTCGCTCGCTCCTGGACATACCTCGATACGGCGAGCGAGTCCTCGCCGACGGTTGCGCTGGCATTATCTCGGTGTAGTCGTGAACCGTCAGGGAACCCTGCATCCGCAAGCTTCTCGAAGCACTCGGCACGTTCCGTCCAACGGTCGCACGCCTGCCAGAGCTTTGCGACAGTCTCCTCTGGGTCCATTTCAACCTGCATTGTCCACTCCCGGGCTACGTCGCGTCTGATCCGTGGTGAGCCGAGGTCCCGGACCTGCGCCCCGTTTTCCGGGAATCGCGGGAGTGAGGAACCCTTCGCGGCGTGCAGAGGCGATCCAGTCTCTGACGGTCGCCTCTGGACGATCGAAGCGTGCTGCGAGACGTTTGAGGAGACCGACTCCAGCAGGTGCTTCTTCGAGATATGCGTGTGCAATCTCGGTGAGGGTGCTGTCCGGAAGTGGCGGGCGTCCTCGTTTGGTCTGCTTGGCGGCACGCGCGCCTGACTCGAGGGCGTTGACTTCTTCGGAAGTAAGTTCGTCGGGTCCACGATCCCGTCCCATGAGAACCTGGAGGCCATCGGTGCGCCATGCCTCGTGGGCCAGGGATTGCTGCGCCATTGCGACGATTCTTCCAAGTGGGATCCGTCGCAAGACATCGCTGGTGATGAGCTGCTCAGGTTCGCTGCGTTCTTTCTGCTGGTCGTTGCCATCCTCGCCGACGAAGTCGCCCCAGTCATCAAAGTATCCCCAAGAGGTTCGGAAGAGTTCTAGCTCAGCAATCTCCAGCCCCCGGCCGCGATTGATCAGAATGCCATAAACAGTGACGGGTAAGTCTCGACTGTTGTAGATGAAGTCAGAGACGTATCCTTTGCCGCGCGCACGTTCCTTGATGTAAAGCTCGAGGCGCTCGGTTTGCCAAGTCGATTCGTCATCGGGATCGAGTGCATCATTTCGATCCCAACCGGGGTCGAACATTGCGCCTTTGTAGAGGTCATTTAGCTGGCGCATGCGACTGCGGTCGTAAGACAGGTCTCGGACCTGCGGATGGTCGGAGCGGATGCGCAATTCGTCTTCGGGAACGTTGGGATCCACGTAGTCGTCGGATGTGAACTCAGGTTTCGGTGCCATGTCAATCAGCATATGACAGCAGGTTCGCATACAAGATGGTAAAATCTACCGACTTGTGCCGCAGGGATACTCGGCAGGTTTCCGGCCCAACATTTTAAGCTGTCAGCATTGGGAGGATGTGGCCGGACCACCTCCGCCAATTTCGCCAGGTAGCGAATGGTGGTGGCCGGGTCGGCGATTTCACGTTGATTGCCGATCGTGTGTGGGAGATCTGAGGCACTGGGAATCAGCGAAACTCGATCGGCTCGTCGGATGGCACGAAGCGGTGAAATCGGCGCTCTCGGCTCGAGGCGACACGTGGCTTGTGTCGCCTCGTCGTTCTGCGGTTGGCCCCGTACCTGCTGGGTGAGCCTGTCATGCCGACACAGCGGCGGACATGCCCCGAACAGCAGGGAGCTCCACCATGCCCGACCCCACGCCGCCACCGGCTATGCCCGCCGGGCACTTACCCGCACCCAGCTACGCCGACGACCAGGTCACGCTCTACGAGGGCGATACCGTCCAGCTCCTCCCGCTCCTCACGGCGGCGAGTATCGATGCCCTGGTCACCGACCCGCCCTACGGGCTCAGCTTCAACGGGCACTCCTGGGACGACGCCAGTGGGTTCCGCGACTCCCTCTCTCACCTCGATACCAGCGCAATGACTGGGCCAGAGATATTCGAGGCCTGGTGCACCGCTTGGGCGCACGGCGCATTGCACGCGCTGAAGCCGGGCGCACACATTGCAGTGTTCGGTGGTGCACGCACATGGCACAGGATGGTGCGCGGCATCGAGGACGCCGGGTTTGAGATCCGGGATCAGATTGCCTGGCTGCACACCACTGGGATGCCGAAGTCGATGGACCTTTCGCACGCACTCGACAAACACCACGGTGCGCACCGTCCCGACCGTACGGTGCAGACCACCGAGCATGATGGTGTGCTCGGTGCGACGCGCACGGTGCTCTCGAAGGGCACACCCGTGACGGAAGACGCACAGCTCTGGGAGGGGTGGGGCACGGCGTTGCGTCCGGCGTTCGAGCCGATCATCATCGCCCGCAAGCCACCCGAGCAGAACACAGTCCGGAACGTGCTCGCGCATGGTGTCGGCGGGATCAACATTGACGGAGCCCGGTTTGCCGATGACCGGTGGCCGACGAATGTCGCTTTCGATGCGTCCCAGGCGGACTCTTTAGATGTGTTGACGGGGACGTGGCAGGGCGAGTCGCTGTCACGGAAATTCCCCATCTTCCGTTTTGAACACAAGCCTTCACAGGCCGAACGTCCCCGCGCGTTCGGGGTGTCGCATTCGACAGTGAAACCGCTCGGACTCATGCGCTGGCTGATCACCCTGCTCACCCCGCCGGGCGGCACCGTGTTGGAACCGTTCGCCGGATCCGGGACCACCATCGAGGCCGCAGTCAGCGCTGGGTTTCGAGTGGTGGCGGTGGAGAAGGATCCGGCATACTTGCCGTTGATTCAATCTCGGTTGGGCCGCTGAACATCAATTCGGCCACATCGGTCCTCGCCAGATCACTGGAGGGCGGCAAACCCGATTCTTGCAGCTAGCTACGCGGAGACGGACGGATTGCTCACGAGACGACCGCGGTCATGGCGGACTCTCCGGCATTCTCGTCAGTCCGGTGATGTCCAGGGACGTTGTTCTGCCCCCGCGCGCAATGACCCCGTGCCTATTCAAGAAGTATCTGTCCAGACCGCTCGCCATTGAAGGCGTGTAGAGTTTGGGGTATGTCGAGTCCCGAATCAGACAGGTCAGGGGTTGTCGGTCACGCCGCCAGCCCCTTGAACCACTAGTTACAACGCCCACGATCTCTGTGGGCGTATGTCTGGCGTACCCGGGGCGCTGGCCGTGGTGACAAGAAGAACCATCTCTTGATCTCACACCTCGGAGTACTCGATGCCTTTTGCTTTATACATGCTTGCCCTGGCGGTCTTCGTCATGGGCACTTCAGAATTTATGCTCGCGGGGTTACTCCCTGCGATCGCGACCGAACTTGACGTCTCGGTCGGCACTGCAGGCCTGCTGACCTCTGCATTCGCGGTCGGTATGGTCATCGGCGCACCAGTGATGGCGGCGTTCGCTCGCCGTTGGCCACCGCGGCTCACATTGATCGTCTGCCTTATCGTTTTCGCAGGAAGCCACGTCATCGGAGCGATGACACCCGTGTTCTCTCTCCTGCTCATCACCAGGGTGCTCAGCGCTCTCGCAAACGCAGGATTCCTCGCCGTAGCACTGAGCACGGCCACAACCCTCGTACCAGCGAATCAGAAGGGGCGTGCACTGTCGATCCTGCTCTCCGGCACGACGATCGCAACCGTAGTGGGCGTCCCCGCCGGGGCACTGCTCGGCACAGCGCTGGGTTGGCGAACGACGTTCTGGGCGATCGCCATCCTCTGTATTCCCGCGGCCGTTGGAGTC
>SMEQ01000332.1_pt1 | contig 14704 bp, 12 predicted proteins | sample 2456281 | NCBI WGS metagenome assembly SMEQ01 (sample SAMN10132596, study PRJNA489261) | soil metagenome | isolation source: day1 antibiotic-loamy sand soil ammended with raw manure from dairy cow... | place: USA | collected 2015-04-01
AATAAAGCATGGTAGCAGCTAAAACTAACGTTTTACCTGAACCAGTTGCCATGTGGAAAAGCAAATGATTATATGATAAATTCGCACCATCTAATTCTTGTGTAAAAATAAATTGTGATAAAGCTTGTCTCTGATAGGGCCTGAGTTCATGACTTAGGTTATCAGCGACATAATCAGGTACAACTGGTGGTGTAATAAATAATGAACCAAACTGATCTTCTATCTTTTTATGCAAAATTTCGTTAGTCATTATTCATCACCTTCTTTTTGATAAAAGGCGATGGCAGTTCAAGTTCAGTTGGCTTCCCGTTTTGATCACTATGAGTTTAGCTATAGTTTATATATCTAATTATTTTTCCAAGCAAGGCCATACAGAAAAAGAGTTAAATCTTCTTTCCTATGAATTTGACCGCCCTTTATATCGTTGTGGCAAGATGTTTCGCTTTCTCAATCCAACAAGTGACTATTGCGAATTAACTCAACTTAGCGTTGAGGAAAAAGGACGCATATTGCTTATCGGCGACAGCCACTCTGACTCAATAAAAGAAAGCTTTGTTAGGGAGGCTGAACGGAAAGGGATAAAAGTGTACTTTCCTATTCATAGCCCACCAGTACTAGGCAAAACCAAAACTGAAAGAATCTTGCAAATTGCAGATGAGGTAGATGCGGATACCATTGTTGCGCATTATCGCTACACCAATGCGCTAGATATTTTACAAACTGACTTTGTAAAAAAAGCTCAAGAAAGTGACATCAAGCTTTATTGGATTGCAACCACTCCAAACTACGATGAAAGCATTCCTGAATTACTGTGGAAATTAAAAGAGAAGTTACCCGACAGTAAAATACCCAATGACACCGAAGTTGCTCATCAAGTACAAGAGCAGCTATCTAAGCAGGGCGTGAGTTACCTGGATCCTCGACCTGTTTTTTGCACAGAGACAGAAAAAACAGAACACTGCAAAATGGTTCATGAAAATGGTAAACCTTATTATTTTGATCGCCATCACTTAACGCGAACAGGTGCGAAGCAGTTAGAAACCCAGTTTGGACAGTGGTTAGAAGAAATAAAATATGGCAACTAAAAGAATGACTGAACTAAGCTCAATAAAAATCGCGTAGCCAGAATACTGCGACTTTAGAGCAGGCGATGTATGTCACTCACTAGCGGATGTCAGCAAGATTAAGAACTTGCTGGATTACGCGCCTGTGTTTGTGATTAAAGACGGGATTGCAGAACCTATGGTTTTATATAAAGGGTTTTTAGTATGAAAATTGAAATAATTAATAATTATCTTAAGAGTGGTATGTTCTTAGTTGTTAATAATAATCTTTATTTGAAGTTAACAGCTGAAAACTTATTGGATAATTTTAATAGTTTTGTGAAGTTGTTAATACGAAGAAAATTAAAATTAAAATTAAAATTAAATAAAACTATTAATGGAGGTATAGGGATTCCAAGAGGAGATATATTACACATAAGAAAAGAAGATAATCAGATAATAGTTATAGATAAGCCTAACTATGTATATAGGAGGTATACTGATACACATCAGTTCGAAATAGTAAAAAAAGGACATGCGTTCTTAGAAAATTATTATAATATTTCTCCTCTTCAGTTTATTGATGAAAATTTAACTAAAGAAAAATATATAGAAGGAAAACTTTTAACTGAAGTGAGTATAAAAAATCAATTTCTTGTTTTTGAAAAAATTTTAATGCACTATCGAAATGCTATTAAAAATGAAAGTGACTTTTTAATAGAAAGAATTAATGTAGAAAGTTTTTTGAAAGCCGTAGACGTAACTTCTTATCCACAAGAAATGAAAAATTATATCTACAATAATGAATGTGAGTTTGTTTATTTATATTCAAATATAAAGTGGGCTTGGAGTCACGGCGATTTAACTCCTAAGAATATTATTTTTAATACTAGTAGTGAGTATAGAATTATTGATGGTGAACGATGCGAGATTTTACCTGTTTTTTATGATATTGCAAATTTAATGAATGGGAATTCATTAATGTGTAATAATGATGCATCTTATGAAGATTATTTCTCAGGAAAATACGATGATTTTTTAGGCAGGATAATTAATAAAACTAAAGTCAGCGCTACAGATCGTAAAGTTATTATTTTAATCATGCTTATAATTAAATCTGTTGTCGCATGGGATTCTGAACTAAAAAGAAATGATAAGGTATTAATGTTTAGAAGGTGGAATGCTGTTAGAAAATATATATTATAAGAAAAGAGTATTATGAGCTTAGTTAAAAAATTAAAATCTGCAGGATTTTGGCAGCTGTTACAAACAGTTGTACAGGTAAGTATTCAATTTGGATATATGGCTGTAATGGCAAGGCTATTATCAAAGGCGGACTTCGGTTTAATGGCGCTTGCTAGTGCGTTTATTGGATTTGGAGTCTTATTTAGTGAAGCAGGGATGGGAGCAGCACTAGTTCAGCGTAAAGAAATAACTCAAAAGCATATGAATGCTGCTTTACAGGGCAGTGTAATTACTGGTCTTTTCATATTTATAATTTTTTATATATCTGCAGAATCGATAGCAGTTTTTTTTGAGCAGCCATTGTTAGAGTCAATAATAAAAATTATTGGTATTATCGTTATATTAAGCTCGTTAGGTAATGTTTCAAGAAGTTTATTACAGAAACATTTTCGATTTAAAAATACATCAATAGTTATCATGTGCTCTACTGCGATTGCTTATTGTATGGGTGTAATTTTTGCTTATTTAAATTATGGGGTATGGTCTTTAGTAATTGCTAATACTGTTAATGTTTTATTGACAACTGTAATAATGCTTTATTTAGCACCAGTTAAAATATCGTTTCATTTGTATTTTAAGGAATGGAAGGATCTGTTTTCTTTTGGTTCAGGAATGGTATTATCCAGATTAATTAATCAAGGCAGTTCTAAAGGTTTGATTTTAGTTCTAGGTAAGATTTTTCAACCAATTGAATTAGGTGTTTTTGAGAGAGCTTTTGCAATCAAGACTCTTCCTAGTAGTTACTTGGGAGGTGTTTTAGACACAATTATGTTTCCAGTTATGTCGGAAATACAAGATGAGCAAGAAAAGTTATTTCGTATTTACCAGCATTCTTTGGGTGTTGTAAATACAGTATTAATTCCAGCAGCTTTGTTTTTTATTTTCTTTACTAAAGAGATTATTTTGATTTTACTTGGTAAAGACTGGCTAGATGCAGTATTCCCATTACAGATAATGTTTTTAATCTTGCCTTTTAGTTCGTCCGTTAAAATGGCAGATTCAGTAATTAGGGCTAAAGGATTAATTTATAAAAATGTAGTTAGACGTTCAATTCACTTGTTTATATTAATTATTACTGCAACCTTTGGTGCTCAATATTATGGGGTTGTTGGAGCTGCTATAGCGGTTACTTTTAGTTATTTATTAAATTATTGCATTATGCTTTTTCTAGTCCGCACTATTTTTAATAAAAGTTTTATAGAAATATTTTTCCTGCCTGTTACTTCAGGGGTAAAACTTTCACTTTTAGTTTTAATTTTATTAATAATACCTACAATAATTTTGGATAATTGGAATCATGATTCCATAGTAAAATTCTTTATTTCTACATTATTCTTAAGTGGACTTATGTTTCTGATTGCTATGAAAAAACCTGAGCTTTTAGGCGTTTACTTACAAGAAACACTGGTTAAAATTTTCCCAAAGAGAAAGATTTAGGAATACTCACTATCAATGATTGATTGGACACTAATTGAAGTTAAATGTAATATCATCATTTTTTTGAAGTAAGATTATCGTTAAAATTGTATTATGAAAAATAGAGCTCAGTTTAAACAATTTTTATATTTTATAAAAATATTTAAACTGAGCTCACTTGAATAAATCGAAGTATTTATATACTAGCAGAGCTATTGATAAGAGATTAAAATGACTAATATAATTTTTCCAGAAAATACTAAATTTTTTTGTTATGATGAAAAGAGTATGTGTATAAGTAAATCTTCTCATCATGAAAATGATGATTTAAATAAAGTTTATTGTATTGGTACACCGCTCTATAACGGCATTGAATTCAAATCAATATTTAAGTTCATCATAAAGCAATTTTTCACAAAAAAATTGCTTTATGATGAACTTAAGGGCAATTTTATCTTTATTTTCGTGAAAGGGAAATCTGTTAAAATTCTTTCGGATAAAACTGCACAACATCATCTTTTTTACGATTATAACTCTAAAAAGCTTTCTACATCATTTTTAGAGTTAGTTAAATTAAATTACGGAAAATTAGAGTTAAATTCTTATGGTTTTTATGAAAAAGTGGCTATAGGTTTTCACTTGGGCGAAGATACATTATTTAAAAATATAATTCGTATTAGTCCTGAAAATTTAGATAAAGTTGATGCTTTTGATATTGAGTACATATCTACTCATACATTGCCAAAGTTAAGTGAAATACAGTTACATTCAAGTGGTAGAGAAGAGAGTCTAAAGTATCAAGAGAAAAACTTAAATCAGTATTTTTCATTAATAAATGAAACATTTAAAAAGCAAACTGGTGATCTTGGAGTATCGGGTGGTTTTGACTGTAGATTAGTTTTAGCGTTAGCGCAAAAAAATATTAGTCGGTTGCTGCATTTGCACACGCATGCAACAACAGGTGTTCATGAAGGGCAAAGTCATTTTGCCGATAAGTTAGCAAAAAATTATGGAGTAAGTTTAACTAGAGTAACAACTACCTCAGCATCACAGTTGAATAATATTTCATTTGCTCAAATGTTAGATGACAATGTAGAGTTTTTTGATGGTAGAAGTGCACGCCATATTGGCGCGTATAGTCAGACCTATACTGAAAGCTATAAGCGCGAAAGTATGAGCACAGCGGATTATAGCCTGAACGGTCTTGGTGGTGAAGTTTATCGTGATTCATATTTTACTGGCTCAAAAAAGATGGGATGGGATGAGTGGTCTGAAAGGTATCTTTTTTTAGAAGGCGCTAAAGCCATTGTTTCTGAAAAGGAATTAGAGAGAATATCAATAAGGATCAAGAGTTTTTTAGAGAAGAAACTACATTGGAAAAAAGATTATTACGATATTTTATTTACTCATGCTTATTATGGTTTAATTAAAATGCCGTTATGTAATGGTAGTGTAGTAAGTGCTTATAATAAAGTATCTCCATTTTTATTGCCATTTGTAGAGTACAGTAATGTTATCGAAGCGCTAAAAGCAACACCATATCTTGGTATTGGTGGTCAATATCAAGCGGATTTAATGACACGAATATCCCCTGAATTATCTGCTCTTCCTTCGCATTATGGTGGGGGTTTTACATCGTTAGGCTTCAAATATTATTTATGGTCATTTATTAAGACTTTAAGTAGTGCAAGAAATCGCGATGCTATGGTTTTAAAAAAAATGCTTGAGAAAGCAGATTCCCTATCAGCACAAAGGGAATTAAGTCATTTGAATGAGTTGGAAATATTTAAAGAAGCAATGACAAAGCTTGAAAATATTGATAAAAATTTGAATTTAAATATTGCTTTAGTTGAAAGCACGCATAAAAGAAATGTGTCTTTATTAGGTTATTTTTTAAGGAAATATTTGTGAACGAAATCTTATTTAATTTAAAAGGTTTACTTCCTGTTTCGGTTAGACGCGTATTATTAAGGTTTTTTAATTTTTCTACATATCGTGAATTTTCCAATCAAATGGCAAACCCTTATAAGGATGATCCTGACAGAGTTGATTTTGAAAATAGCTCTACCCTAGTTGGAATTATTTATAGCAAGATGAATTATCACAAATTTTGGATTGCTGCTTGTCGAGACCTGAAGATTTCTTTCCGGATTATTTATCTGGAAAGAAATGATTGGTTAGAGCAAGTGCACGGATCAAATTGCGAAACACTCCTTGTTTGGCCAGATGTATCAGATGATTCAAGCAAAACTATGCAGGATGAACGCTTGCGGATTCTCCAGGAAGAGCTAAATAAGGCAGTATATCCATCATTAAAAGCTATTTGGCTTTATGAGAATAAGCGGGTTCAGCATTATTGGTTAAAATCACATGGTTTTAAAGTTCCGGAAACGTGGGTTTTTTACTGTCTCGATGAAGCTTTATCATTTTTGAAAAAAGCTAATTTTCCATTAGTGTTTAAAAGTAATTTAGGAGCCTCAGCCTCTGGGGTTTATATCATTAAAGATAAGGGCGAGGCACTAAAAAAAGCGACATTGTTTTTACAGAAAGGTTATAGAGTTAAGGGTGAAAAAAGTATCCCGCGTCAAGTTGGTAGTTTGTATATTCAAGAATATTTACCTAATGTAAAAGAGTGGCGCATGGTACGTATTGGGGACTCTTACTTTGGTCATGGTAAGGATATGGAAGGACAGTTCCATAGTGGTTCTGGTAAAGCAAATTGGGATATGCCATCTAAACAAGCTTTTGATTTATTGTATGAGGTGACAGAAAAGGGCGGATTTACTTCGATGGATGTGGATATATTTGAGGATAGTCATGGCAAGTTATATATAAATGAACTACAAACTGTATTTGGTACTAGTATCGCGAAAGAGCAGCTAAAAGTTGATGGTGTTCCAGGAAGAATGCTACGTAATGAACAAGGGAAGTTTGTTTTTGAGGCGGGTGACTTTTGTAGAAATCATTTATGTAATTTGCGCTTACAATATTACCTCGAAAGCAATATGGAAGAGTCTATTTAAGATGCAAAATAAATTATTAAGCGGCTCTTTAAAAAGGTTATCTTTTTATGACTACGCATTTAAATTTGTATTAATAGGATTTATCGTTCTCGTATTTGGTTTTGCTGAAGCAGGACTACTGCCAATAGCTACCCTGTTATTAATGGTTATGATTTTTATTGGTAAGTGGTTAAATCCATCTGTATTTAAAATAAATAAACTTCCGATCGAATTAAATTTGCTCAATTTATGGATGTTATTTTCTTTTTTTACAGGCTATTTTGTCGCTGTTGATCAGGCGTATTTTTTCGATGGAATGAGTAAAATATTTTTCTACATCACAATAGCAAATATAATAGCTATTCTTTTGTTATGTCGAATTGAGTTAATTAATACTATTATGCTCGGTATTCTATTAGCTGGAGTTGTCCATGTTGTTGCGATTTATTTAGGATTTGGATCTGACTACGCTGATAGAACGGGGCGAGCAATTGGTGTTACTAGTAACCCTAACTCTTTAGGCCTGAGAATGGTCTATGCTTTAGCAGCATTGTTGTTCTTTATTATTATTAGAAGAACAAAGATAAAGTATTTTATTTTTTATTTAATATTATTCGTTGTTTTTTTTAAAATTATTTTGCTTTCAGGTTCTAGAAAATCCTTACTTGCTATTGTTTTTTTTGTATTAGGCTTTTTTTCATTGTTTTTTACTCGGAACTATATAAAAATAAAAATATCAACTATTTTTATTTTTATACTGATTTTGGCTTTAATGACTATCATTATGTATTTTGTTTTACCTGTTGTATTAGATGGAACAGCGGTTGGAACCCGGATTGAAATGGGTAATGATCGCGGGGGAGTAGAAGGAGATATCCGATATGAGATGTATCTATATAGTATTGAGCTGTTAGCTAATAATCCATTTGCGGGTGTAGGTATTAATAATTTTAGAAGTCATTTTTGGTCTGGACAGTTTTCTCATTCTGATTATGCTGAGTCAATGAGTTCTACAGGAGTTTTTGGTTTTATACTGTATCAATCTGTTTACCTTATAGTATTGATAAGAAGTCTAAAGTTGTTTTTTACAGTTAAGGATAAAATAGTGAGGCTATATGTCGGAATGGCATTCTTATTTATTATGATGCTTAAAGTGATAGGTACAGGTATTATTCTTTTCTATTCTCCTGGTCCGCTAATTATTTTAGCTATGTTTTCCGTACTAACTATGCAAATAAAAAAAGGACGTGTTTGCATTATCCCAGCTTAACAATTTATATTTAATCTTTGCTAAGCTTTAAATGCTTATATATAATTTTATTTGAATATTTTTATATGAAGGATTAGTAATTAACTATGAAAAAAGTTTTATTTTTAACTAATACATTTCCTAATGACGAGAAGCTATCTTCAGGTGTGTTCAATTATAATGCAGCTAACCAGCTAGATAATGTTTGTGACTTAACTATTATACACCTGCGTTCATGGCGACCATTTAGAAAAATCGTACAAAAAAAACAGATTAATAGCCTAGATGTTTTGTGTTTTTCTTTCCCTTTTTATCCTGTTAAAAATAATTTTTTAACAGGTCTTCAGTTATATTTTTATCAGTTTTTTTTACGTTTAATTTTGAGGGAAGTATTAAAAAAACAGGATATTATACATTCTGTAGGTGCAAGTTTTTCTGGAGTCATCGGGAGTTACCTTTCCAAACGCTTAAGGAAACGGCATATAGCTCAATGTATAGGGACAGATGTTAACGTTACATTACTCAGTAAGAAGGATGGTTTTTTTTACGAGGTAATGAAAAAAGATGTTGATATTTATACAACAAATAGTTTTGCACTTGAACAACAAGTTAACTCAATGTATCCGAACTCGAGAGTTCAAACTATTTATCGCGGAGTGAATTTAGAGTTTTTTAATTCAGATATTTGTGAAGTGCCGAGTAATAGGGTTGTTTTTACTTTTATTGGTGGTTTGCCTTATCGAAGCGAACATCATTCAGGGCGAGACTATAAAGGAGGTATAACTTTGCTTAAAGCTTGGCAGTTATTGGAAAACCATTCTGGAGTAGATTTGTACTTTGCTGGTCCTGACGTTACAGAGAGTTTAGTGAGAGAAATATTAGGGCAAGATCCGAGAGAGCTAAATATAAAGGTTAGCTCATACTTAGATCGTGAGGCTGTTAAGGATTTATTCATATCATCTGATGTTGTCGTAATACCTAGCTGGTTGGAAGGTTTACCTAATGCCGGTATGGAAGCCTTAGCTTCTTCTTGTGCTGTTTTGGGAGCGAATGTTGGTGGAATCCCTGAGTTAATTAGTAATAATGGTTATCTTTTTGAACCTGGCAATATTTTTAAGTTAGCCGATTTATTGCAAGAGATGATTTCTTCTCCCGGTCGCTTATCATTATTTAAAAAAAATAGCCGGATAATGGCATTAGAAAAGTTCGAATCACAGCAGTTTTCTAAATTATATTGTGAGTTATATGAAAGCTTATAAAGTTCTTTATTTGATAAATTTTGCCCCTAACTACCGCGATAATTTTTTGACGGAGTTAGCTAAGCATGTTGATCTAACAGTTACAGCTTATCCGGGAAACGAAGCTAATCTTGTTGATCCAGAGAATAGAGAAGGTTATCGCTTTATTTCGTTGAAAAGAAAGAAGTTCCTGGGCTTTAATTTCAATCTCGATGAATTCACTTTAGCAAATGATGATTATGATGTAGTGATTGTTGGTTATACCTTATGGAATCCGCTGCGTATGATTAATTTATTTCGCCGAAAAAAGCGAGTTATTTGCGAAGGATTGATTTATGGGAAAAGCAATAGCTTAGTAACTCGCTTTCTGCGTAAGATTTTTATAGAGTCGTCCGAAGGTGTTTTAGTTTACTCAAAGATGGTAATGAATAGACTCTCTGAGGAAACTAATAAACCAATTATTGCTTTTAATAATACCTCTTATAGTAAGTTAGAAATTAAGCCGCAAGCTTTACCTGAGTTAAACGATAAATTAAATATTATTTGGGTTGGTCGTTATCAGGAGCGTAAAAAGTTAGAACGTTTATATGATTTAGCTAAGTTAGATAGCAGAGTTCGAGTACGCTTGATAGGGCCTGGTATTAACGAGATTTTTACAAAAAAAATAGCACTTGAAAACTTCCAAGTGTTTAGTGGGGCCTATGGAGATGAATTAGAGCAACACTTTGCGTGGAGCCATATTGTGTTTAATCCTGGAGGAGCAGGTTTACTAGTTATGAATGCGGCCCGCTCAGGACGTAGTATAGTGATTGACAATGATTCGCATCATGGCCCGGAAATTCAACTTGCTATTGATGCTAAGCAAGACTTTATTGATTTTTCTAACTTGGAAAGTGTTAAAAACTATATTGATAGCCTATTTGAAAAATCAAACTATTTACAGAATAAAGCAAAGGGTTTGACTGAGCAAATGGAGTATTACACCATCGAACACATGGCTGAAAAATATTTCCAAGCTATACAAGGTAAGTGGAGCTAACTTATGACTAAATCACTTCTTTTGTTGGGTGGTGTGCTGCCAGCAGTTCAGTTACTCCGTCGAGCGCAAGAGTGTGTTGAAAATGTGCACATCATTGCTCAAAAGGATGATGCTATTATATTTTCAAAATATGGAGAAAAGTTCTTATATAGTCAGCCTCAAGATTGTCTAGCTGTCATCAGGCTCTGGATTACTAAACACGCTGAAAATTCTCAGGAGTGGTTGGTTATACCTTGTTCAGAGTTTTTTGTGCAATATATTGAGGAACTGAGAGGCAGTGGTTTTGAGGTTTTTGCTCCCTCCTGTCAAGAACTAAATACGTTTTATGACAAGAGTGCCATGTATACTTGGCTGGGTTCACTGGGTATAGAAGTTGCTGGTTTTAGTCAGCTTGATGAGCAGCTGGATTTTACAGATGATAAGCGTTATATCATTAAATCTGCAAAAGCCACCGATGATTACAGTGCACCATTCAAAACTAAGATAGTTTCTGAAAAAGAAGAATTGGAAACAGTTAGACGAATTATTCCAAAAAACTATTGGCACAATTTTGTTATTCAACGTTTATATAAAAATAATCAAAGTATAAGCTATGGCGGTGTCTGGATGAATGGGGAGGAAATTGCCAGCATTATTGTCAGACAAGTTCGACAGTATCCGCAGGGTATTACTTCGCATACGGTTAAAGAAACAGATATAGAAGATATAAAAGTTATTAAAGCAGCTATAGATAAAATCTCATCAAATGTTGTATTGCATGGTTTTATTGAGTTGGAATTTATAAAAAATGAAGTGGGTTTGTACCCGATTGATCTCAATCCAAGGCTTTGGGGGTGGTCTAACTTTCTCTTTTATAACTACCCTCAAATTCCTACGGTTATTTTTGACTGGCAACAATCAAGTCAAATCGAAAATAAAAATATAATATCATGGTCAAATATTTGGCGAGATATTCCTGCAATTCTTAAGTCTAAAAATTCTATTTGTTTAAAAATCAAGTTGATTTCTACTTTATTTAAAGTATCAAAGAAGGATTTTATTTTTTGGGATGATATTAAACCAGAATTTAGCGCTATCTTAAAAAAATTAGGGCAGCGAAAAAAAAGATGAAAGAAGAACAAATAAAAATGCAAAAAATCATTTTGCTAGATGGTGATAGAAAATATTTAGCAAAAGGTCATCGTATATTTTTAAGCTCTGGCGCAATAAAAAAACAACTTATTCAACTTCCATTATCTTTATGGAAAGTGATTGCCTTACGCATCCATTGGTTGGTTCGTCTGTTGCGTTTAGGCGTACATCATTTTATTTATGATGGTTCAGGCGGTTATTATTGTGTTTATAATAAACAATGTGCGCGCTTTTCAGCGGACGGTAAGCTAATTGGCATGCCAGTTAGTTTAGTTGGTGGACGGCCTTTGCGCGTAGATTTATATCAAGACGCTATGGTCTACGGAGAGTATCGGTCTAACTCTGAGCGCAGTGCTGTTGCTGTTATGGCATTTGATGGTCATGAGCATAAACTCTTATTTGAAGTGGAAAATGTGCGCCATATTCATACGGTTCGAGTTAAAGATAATAATATCTATTTCAGTACTGGGGACTATGAAAATGAAGCCGGTATTTGGTGTTGGGATGGTAAAAATATTCAGTGTTTATTGCAAGGCGGGCAACAACGTCGTGCAGTGGACTTTATTTTGGCTGAGGATGGCATTTACTACGGTACTGATACACCACTTGAGCAAAATTATATTTATAGAGCAGGCTATAATGGTGAACTAGCTGTTTTACAAAAAGTTAGCGGTTCTGTTTTTTATATGAGTCAACAGGCAGGACGTTACTGGTTGGCTACGGTAATTGAACCTAGTGAAGTAAACACTTCACAATACGTTGAGCTTTGGGCTTCTAATCCTGCTGATAGTACCCAGTGGATTTTAATAGAAACGTTTAAAAAAGATATTTGGCCTATGAAACTTTTTCAGTATGGACAAATACAGTTTCCTTATGTTTACCAGTCAACCGAAGAAGAAGTTTGGTTTTATTTACAGGGTGTAAAAGGCTCTGGTAGATCAATAAAACGTTTAGTCATTTAATAAAAGGTGTTGTTATATGCTTCCAGCTGTTACTACCCTAGGCCTAGGCTACATCGGCCTTCCAACCTCAGCTCTAATCGCTGCCCACAACATTCCTGTGCACGGTGTCGATATCTCTCAGAGCGTGGTCGATACCATTAATGCCGGTAAGATTCATATCGTCGAGCCGGACTTAGATCAGGCTGTGGCCAGTGCTGTGGCATCTGGCTATTTAAAAGCTGATACCACGCCTATTGCAGCCGATACCTATTTAATCGTGGTACCAACACCTTTTAAGGGTGGCAGTCATGAACCGGATATTACCTATATTCAGGCGGCTACAGAAAGTATTTTACCGCTACTGAAAGACGGTGATTTATATATTATTGAATCCACTTCGCCTGTTGGTACCACTGAGCGCATGCGTGATTTTATCTTCAGTAAGCGTCCAGAGTTAAAAGATCAGCTTTATGTTGCTTACTGTCCTGAGCGCGTTTTGCCGGGTAATGTGATGCATGAGTTAGTGCATAATGATCGTGTGATTGGTGGTGTGGATGAGGCATCGACTGAAAAATCTGTGGCGTTTTACCAGCAGTTTGTTAAAGGTGAATTGCATCGAACTAATGCCCGCACTGCAGAAATGTGCAAGCTGACTGAAAACGCCTCCCGTGATGTGCAAATTGCTTTTGCCAATGAACTGTCATTAATTTGTGATAAGGCAGATATCGATGTGTGGGAGCTGATTCGCTTAGCTAACAAGCATCCGCGCGTAAATATTTTGCAGCCAGGTAGCGGTGTGGGTGGACATTGCATCGCAGTGGACCCTTACTTTATTACCTCTGAATTCCCTATGGAATCGCAAATCATTGGTAAGGCGCGTGAGATCAATAACTATAAATCGTTCTGGTGTGCGCAAAAGATTAAAAGCACTATTCAAGCGTTTGAGTTAAAGCATAACCGTGTGCCTTCGGTTGCGCTAATGGGCTTGGCTTTTAAACCCAATATCGACGATCTACGCCAGTCACCTGCGATCTATATTGCGCAAAAGGTTCTGCAAGCAGCCAACGATGAAACCTACTTTATTGTTGAGCCTAATATCGATAATCACCCGTACTACAAAGTAACGCCAGTAGAAGAGGCTGTAGAAAAAGCAGATATCATTGCTTTCTTGGTTGCCCATAATGAGTTTAAGCAACTGGCGATTAGTGAAGATAAAGTTGTCTTGGATTTTTGTGGAGTGACTAAGTAATGAAGGTTTTGTCTGTTTTTGGTACGCGTCCAGAAGCCATTAAAATGGCACCTTTGGTCAAGGCACTGGAAGCCGATGCTTTCTTTACCGCAAAAGTGGCTGTCACTGCTCAGCATCGTGAAATGCTTGATCAGGTCTTAGAGTTGTTTGAGATCACCCCTGATTATGATTTAAACCTGATGAAACCTGGGCAGGATCTTTACGATATTACTACCAAGGTGTTGTTAGGTTTGCGTGATGTACTAAAAGAGTTTCAGCCTGATCTGGTTTTGGTGCATGGCGACACCGCCACCACTTTTGCCGCTTCACTTGCGGCCTTTTATCAGCAGATTCCTGTCGGACATGTGGAAGCAGGTTTACGTACCGGTAACTTATATTCTCCGTGGCCAGAAGAAGCGAACCGCTTACTGACTAGTCGCTTAGCTCATTGGCACTTTTCGCCAACAGAGCGCAATCAAGACGCGCTTATTGCTGAGAAAATTGCAGCTGATCGCATTATTGTCACCGGTAATACTGTTATTGATGCGTTACAGCTGGTTGTGCAAAAAATTGCAGAATCGCCTGAATTACAACAGAAAATACAGACCACCTTGCAAGAAGCGGGTCTTAAAGTTGATGTGACCGATAAACGCTATGTGTTAGTGACAGGCCATCGCCGTGAGAACTTTGGTGAAGGTTTTGAAAGCATTTGCTCTGCTTTAAGTAAGCTGGCAACCGACAACCCGACCACGCACTTTATTTATCCTGTGCATTTAAACCCTAATGTTCAAGCACCGGTTAAGCGTTTACTGGGCGGATTAGATAACGTGCATTTAATCGAACCATTGGGTTATGAACCTTTTGTGTTCCTAATGCAAAATGCGTATCTAGTGCTAACTGATAGTGGTGGTGTGCAAGAAGAAGCGCCAGGCTTAGGCAAGCCAGTATTAGTGATGCGTGATACCACTGAGCGCCCTGAAGCGATTGAAGCCGGTACAGTAAAGCTGGTTGGTACTGATGCTGAGCTGATTACTACAGAAGTGCAGCGTTTATTAGATGATGACGAGCTTTATAAAGAAATGTCACGCGCACATAACCCGTACGGTGATGGTCAGGCGAGTCAGCGAATTGTTGATTTTCTCAAAGCTCAATAAAAAGATAACTTAAATATG
>SMEQ01000341.1_pt1 | contig 14698 bp, 12 predicted proteins | sample 2456281 | NCBI WGS metagenome assembly SMEQ01 (sample SAMN10132596, study PRJNA489261) | soil metagenome | isolation source: day1 antibiotic-loamy sand soil ammended with raw manure from dairy cow... | place: USA | collected 2015-04-01
ATGCTGTATCCATTTTTAACATTGAGTCTGACGAGGTAAAAGGACGTATTATTGGTCGTGAAGGACGTAATATTCGTGCAATTGAAGCAGCAACTGGCGTTGAAATAGTTGTAGACGATACACCGGAAGCAATTATTCTTTCTTGTTTCGATCCGGTACGTAGGGAGATTGCTCGACTATCATTACACCAATTGGTTTCTGATGGAAGAATTCACCCAGCGAGAATTGAAGAAGTGGTTGCTAAAACCAAAAAATCTTTGGAAGATGAAATCGCTGAGACTGGTAAAAGAACCTGTATTGATTTAGGTATTCACGGACTTCACCCAGAACGGACAAAACTTATTGCAGCACTCCCGTGAGGTAGCAAACTTATGTGCTGTTATGGCAGCTGAGCTAGGCTTAAACGTGAAGTTAGCGAAGAGAGCAGGATTGTTACACGATATAGGGAAAGTTCCAGACGACGAGCCAGAATTGCCACACGCATTGTTGGGAATGAAGCTTGCAGAAAAATACGGTGAAAGACCAGAAATTTGTAACGCCATTGGAGCCCACCACGATGAGATTGAAATGAATACCTTGATTGCACCAATCGTACAAGTTTGTGATGCAATTAGTGGTGCCCGTCCGGGTGCTCGTAGAGAAGTAGTTGAGTCCTATATCAAACGATTGAAAGATTTAGAAGCATTGGCTTTGTCTTATGACGGAGTAAGTAGTGCATACGCAATTCAAGCAGGTAGAGAATTACGCGTCTTGGTTGAGAGTGAAAAAATTTCTGATTTAAAATCAGATGAACTTTCATTCACCATTTCACAACGTATTCAAACTGAAATGACGTATCCAGGTCAAGTAAAAGTGACTGTGATTCGAGAGAAAAGATCAGTGAATTACGCGAAATAACCAAGTTGAAATGATTTTTTATTTAAACCATGTACTGATTCTACTTGTATGGATTTAAACGTGAAGCCTCATGATACCATTGAGAATGACGGTGTTTCAATCATTAAGTCTGGGTTTTACGCATTGTTTTTATACATTCCTACACTCTTTTTTGCAGGTTCTGAACTGTTGCTTTTTTACCCAATTGCACTTTTGATTTTGGAACATCGCTTCTTATTGGCAAAGTTTAGAAGTTTTAGGTTGGAGCCATTTTCAAGAGCGCACATTGGTTACGTTTGGTTTCCTTTGGCGATCATTGTTTCGTCTTCTCTGAACAAACTCTTTAACGGAGCTCAGATTAACGGATTATCTGATTTATACGCTCCTTTTCTTTTGCTCCCTCTTCTGATTGTTGGAGGACATTTTATTCAAAATCAAAAAATTGCACGCTTCTTTATCATGCTGGTCGTGTTGGAGGTTTTGGTTTGTATTTTTGAATATGTTTTTGGAGTTCGAAGTTTCTTTGTGAGTAGTGAAGAAGGTATCATTATCCAATCGAAAGCACTTTTATATGATTCTCGAGTTTATGGTTTATCCGTTAACTCATCCGTTGTCGGATTGAAGCTCTTTTGTGCATTCTTGTTCCTTGGTTTAGCTAACTTTTCTAAACGAATATTTATTGCGGTTTCTTTTCTCCTTTTTATAGGCGTATTAATTACATTTAATCGAGCCGTAATTCTTGCTTTGCTCTTGTTTTTATTCTTAATTCTTGTTCAATACCTTATAAAATATCGATTTAATTGGCAGGCATTAATTCGGTCTAGCTTTTTTAACTTGAGTCTAATTGTCTTTGTTTCTTTGTTTTTTTATAAAAATGAGTTTTCTTATCAGTTTTCTAGAGGAGACTCGGTTGAGATCGACGCTACCATCAACAAGCCAGTTGAGATTGCAGAAGAAACCTTGCCTGAAGAGGCCGTTATCCCCGAAGGCACGCCAATAGATAAAGGTATTGCAATTGAAATCGAGTCAACTGTGGACAACGATTCGGTTGTCGAAAGCGAATCAACTATTGAAAACAGTTCGCCTCAGAGTCAGGAATTATCAGGACAAAACCTTGAAGTTGTAGCTGGCGAAGAACTAATTTTAAAAAAGGAGAGAAGGCCTAAAAGCATTCAATTCAAAGAAACGTATGAAATTACAGACGGTGGATTCTTTACCAGTTTGTTTTTGGGAAAGACGAGTGAATTGAATGCATCTGGAAGGGATTTAATTTGGGCGAATTACACTCATTTTATTGAACATAATTGGTGGTTTGGAAATGGTTCCGATAAATTAATGTTGGTTCAAATGAACCCAAATACGGAGACGGCAGATTTAATTCATGCTCATAATTCATACTTAATGATGCTTGCTTCAAATGGATTAGTGATTTCTATCTTGTGGTTTTCGTGGCTTTTATTCATATGGAAAAAGAAGAATACGGTATTAATTGTCTCTGTATTAGTGTACTCTCTATTTCAATATGGTGTTTTTTGGGGATTCTCTCTTTTAGATGTTATCTTTGTTTCCTTGATTATGTCACCTGTAAACTACATTCCTGTTGAGTATAAAAAGAGTATTAAAAGAAATTGAAGAACTTCCTGTTGACAAAATAACTGTCAAACGATACGGGAGAACCTTTCAGATTTACCCCTGGATTAAAGCTCGATTTTTTCATAAATTCGTCATGGGAAAAGAAGTGTTGCAGGAGAAAGATGCTTCTGTTTTACTTTCTCAACTTCAATCACTTTTTTATGGTTTTGGAAATTTTTTCAGGAGTTATAATGCCTGGGCATTTACCAATAGCAGCGAAAGAACGTTGATTGAAGGAAAATACAAGGATCGATTGTTTGACCCTATTGGTGAGACAAAAGGATTTAAACTGTTGGTAATAGAACTCCGATTATTTCAATTTTATCCACGTCGAAAAGTAGCATCTAAATATGTTGTTTCAAGGTCTTTACTGCTTTTTATTGAAGAGGTATATCAGCGTGTTTTCTTGCGAAAAATAGAACTACAAAGTGAAGAGTTGATTCAAGAAATATTAAAACGCATGGACATTGAATCGGATTATAAAAGTATTGTTCGGAAATACCTCGCTCAGTATCGCGTCATTAAAACGCTTCTTCGATTCGTTCCAAATCCCAAAGTTGTATTTTTATCCGTTTCCTACGCTAATTTTGGATACATTCAAGCCTTTAAAGAAAAAGGAATTAAAGTGGTGGAAATGCAACATGGACTAATTGGTGAGCAACACAATGGGTATTTGTATTATTCAGAGTTTCTTTCAAATCAATTTCCTGACGAGCTGGTTGTTTTTGGGGAGAAAGAAGTATGTTTTTTTAAAAATGACACTGTTTTTCCAGTAGAAAGCGTACATGCGATGGGAAGATATGTAGTTGATTATTTTGCAACACAATCACGTTCCAACTCCAGTCAAATTCAATCCATTAGTGTTTCTTTGCAAGACGGAATGTGGAACATCGCCATGTTGGAGTTTGTACTCGCATGCAATGAAATAACAGCTGGGAAAATTAACTGGGTTATTCAAACTCGAAGAACTCCTGTGTCGGAGTTAACCAGTCAATTTGAACTTCCAGAGAACATGGTCTTTCATCAGGCTACAATTTACGAAGCGATTGCACAAACTGATATGCACATGACCATCTATTCCACCACCTCCATTGAGGCACTTTCCATGGGCAAGCAGGTGATTCTGTATGATTTTCAAAATGCCGCTACTTCGTATTTGTCCAAGTTCATCGGAAAGAATGAGTTTGTTCACTTTGTGGATTCCGCTTCAGACTTTGCTGCTTTTATTGAAAATTATCAGAATGCCGACAAGGAAATGATTCAAGGTTCAAATCGTGAAAACATCAGACCTCATTATTTGAAAAATTTAGATACGTACTTAAAGAAAATGGCAGATGAAATTTTTTAAAAGTACGTTGGTAAGATCCATGGGAATTTACACACTTACCAATGTGATCAATTCTGCGATTCCTTTTTTGTTATTGCCGCTTTTAACAATCTACTTAAGTCCAGCTGATTACGGTATTCTTACCAACTTCAATTCGCTGTTGGCATTATTAATTCCCTTTATTAGTTTGAACCTAATGACCAGTTTACAAGTGATTTATGTTAAAAAATCAAATGAACTGACGGACTATATTAGCACAGGAATTTTTACAACTTTATTTTTAACCTTTGTTTTCACTGCCATTCTCTTTGTTTTTTCTTCGCAAATCAGTGAATTTACGGGGGTTCCAATTCAATTTATCTGGTTTGTATCCATTTATGCGACCTTTCAGAACATCGTGGAGGTTCTTCTTTCGCTTTGGAGGATGGAAGACAAGGCTATTCAGTATGGTGTTTTTAGGATTACAAGGACGGTCATTGAACTCAGCTTAGCTGTTGTTTTGATTGTTTACTATGGAAAATCTTTTTCTGGCTCCATCGAAGCTTTGGCAATATCTTACGGACTTGGAAGTGTATTTACCCTGGTTTATTTAATTCGAAAACGTTTTTTAGTTTGGACGTTTAAAAGAGTACATTTCGATTATTTAGTTCGTTATGGCGTACCGCTGATTCCACACGTTTTAGGAAGCGTTGTCATCATGTACACCGACAAGTTGGCATTGACTTATTACCATGGATTAGCTGCTAATGGCGTTTATAGCGTTGGGTTCATGGTTGCTCAAGTGATCGGTCTTCTTCAGAACTCGTTCAATCAGGCTTGGGTTCCTTGGGTTTTTAAAGAATTGGCGATCGGGAAAAAAAGCGTTCAAAAGCAAATCGTAAAATGGACATACATTTACTTCGTTGCAATTGTAGTGATTAGTTTGGTCTTTTACCTATTTACCCCTTTAATTTTCCACTTTTTAGGGAAGTCCTACGCCGGTGGAATGAGCATGGTATTGTGGATTTCACTTGGATTTGCATTTAATGGCATGTACAAAATGGTCGGAGTTTACTTTTTCTACATGGAAAAAACAGGAACCTTGGCTTCGATTTCGATTTTTACTGCCGTTTTAAACATCGGTTTTGCAGTTCTATTGATACCGTCTTATGGGTTTTTCGGAGCAGCCATCGGTACGATGTTGTCGTTCCTAATTCAGTTTTTGTTAACTTGGTGGCTTGGGAATCGAATTCATCCGATGCCTTGGTTTGGGAATAACGATAAAATCGAATAATACACACGCAAATGATAGGGAAATTTAAGAGAGATGTGGTTTATTTAAAAGACTCAGAAAATTGGGAGAATCCTGATTTGGTCTTTTTGATGCTTTGTTTTACAATGTTCTTCTTCAACAAGCTAGCCCCTTTGTTCCTGGTGCTGTTCATTGTGAGCTCGCTGTTTTACAAAACAAGATTTCAATTTAACTGGAAAGATGTTCTTTCCGTTAAAAGTCCGTTTTTATGGATGAGTCTCTTTTTTATCATGCATTTGGTTGGACTCTTGTGGACCGAAAATTCATCCTTTGCACAGATGGATATTGGAATGAAAATATCTTTTATCCTTTTCCCTTTATTAGCCATCTTTATTAAAACAAAGGTGAAACTTGAAAAGTTCATTGAAGTTTTTGTATTTGGATTGACTTTAACGGTATTTATTTTAGTAGCAAATGCTATTTTCAAGTCAGTTTACAACTTAGAAGACAATCATTGGGCATACTTTTTTGAATCTGAATTTAGCGCGTTCATGCATCGAAGTTATTTTGCAACTTATGCTGCAATGGGAGCTGTTTTTGCGATGGTTAGTGGATTAAAAACGACATCAGATTTGAAAATGAAATACTTCTTTAGTGCGTTTGTTTTATCAGTAGCCACAATTCTGACCATTTCTAAAGCCGGAATTATCATCTTGACATTGAGTTTGTTTGTTTTAGGAATTCACTATTTAATCCGCAAGGGAAAATTGCGCCTTCTGATCACCGGAACAGTTTTGGCGAGCATCGCTCTCGTTATTTTCTTCCAGTTTGACAATCGAATTACCTCTCGATTTAAAATGATTCAAATTGTAAATCAAGACGTTCAGTTGTATAATAACATGAGCTCAGAAAGCAATGAAGCTCGTTTGATCATGTGGAATACATCTTGGAACATCATCAAGGAGAATCCAATTCTTGGAGTAGGAACAGGAGACGTAAAAGACGAGTTAATTGCTAAAAACATGGAGTATGGAAACATCAAAGTGGCCATGAAAAAGTTGAATTCTCACAATCAGTTTTTAAACACCTGGGTTCAAGTTGGTGTGTTTGGATTTTTGACAATTGTTTTCACCTTTGTCACGTTTTTTATTCAGGCATATCGAAGAAAAAACCCGTACTTGTTTTACTTTGGTTTCATCATCTTCGCTTCTCTTTTTGCTGAATCATTTTTTGAATCCCAAGCTGGAATTCTACCTTTTTGCTTCGTGGCGTTTGCGCTGTTAACCTGTGAGAAAGTGGAAGATAAGTAGTCTTTACAGGGCTTTTTCTTTGCGGTGTTCGTCCGTGTTTTCAGTGTTTGTAGACTGATTCTCATCTTCTATTTTAGAATTGCTTTCAAGCTCTTTTGCTTGTGTTTGGTTCCCCTCTTCAACCTTTGAAATATCGGAGGAAGTTTCAGGTTCTAAGGGGTGCATCGCGCTTTCTTTGTTAGCTAGCTGATCGTCTTTCTTTTTATCAAAAATCATCCCAATCATCATCACAACCACCGTGAGTAAAATGATTTGAATAATCAAAGATTCATTCACTAAATCAATCCGATCTCCAGGAGCAATGTATAAGAAAAGCAAAATAGTGATTAATCCTCGTGGAGCGAAAAATACCAAGGGCATTAATGGAAGTCTAGAAACTTTCAATTGTATCAGTCGAATTATGAAAATCAACCCTACAATACTCGCTGCCCAATAGAAGGTTTGATGGTTTAATAGCTCCTTTGTGTTGATAAGAAAACCGAACAGTAAAAAGAACATTACCCTAATTAAGAACGTTCCCTCAATCAGTATTTCGTGAAATTTGGGAACTTCATTTTCCAGTTTTATAAATTTAAACTTTTCAAGAAACTTAATCTTTTTAATCTCTTCGATGTTGCCCAGGAACATTCCAAAGAGCATGATGAATATCAATGCAGGGAGATGATAAATCTTGGAAGCAGTATAGATTAAAATCACCAATATGATAATCGGAATGAACTTGATTTGATGATTAATTCGAGCTAAGAGGAATGACAAGGCAATTATTGCAACAAATGATACAACGGCAATTAAAATGATTTGAAGGATGAAAATCCAAAACGAGTGAAAGTCGATGGTGACATTTCTAAAAATAAAGTCGAAAAACAAAACGCCTAAAATGTCCGACAGACTCGTTTCGTAGGTGATAAATTCCTTATTTTTCTTGCTTAAATTGGCAGCACTTGGAATTGCAATTGAAGAACTAATTACAGCCAAGGGAATAGCTCCAATTAACGCTTTGCGAAAGTCGGGGTCAATGTCACCAGAGCCGTAATGCAATTGATAGTAGTAAAAAGCACCAGCCAAGATAAATCCAAGTGCCATCATTGGAATCAAGGCTACGACTATGGATTTTTTGATGAGTGGAAGCTTGGATTTGTTAAACTCTAACTCCAGAGCACCTTCCAAAACGATGACAATCAGTCCAATGGTTCCTAAAATGGGTAATAATCCACTTAAATTCGGAATGTTATGTTAAAGATGTTTGTGATCTGTTGTATGCTCCATCCAGATATCAGTAACAAAAGTACGGAAGGTATTTTCGTTTTCGACGTCGTTAAGTCGAAAATGTAGGCAATCATAATGAGTATGCAAAAGGAAACGATAAAGGTGTTTGTCATGGATTAAGTTTAAATGCTTTTCGATGACTTTTTCCTTCGTAGTAGTTGAAAAACACTAAGTTTATTTCCATAAATATAGTAAAATTTGAAAAATAGGCGCTTATAAGCTGTTCTTATTTATCACTTTTGGATGTAAAAAACTTCTTTCAACTCTTGCTTTGAGTTGGCTGCTTCGTGTTTTACGCCTGATTCATAGGGGAGTAAGCCTATAGAATGGATGTTTTGTTTTTTTCGATTAATTCTGCGAGTGACCAATCTTGTTGCGTGTCGATGTCCATCGCAATTAAGTCGGATACGACCAAGGGCTTGATGCGGTCAAATTCAACCCAAGATTTTTTTAATAAAGATTCCACGTGGAAAATGTAAATCAACCCGTTGACATCGTAAACAGGTGATAAGTCTTGACGGCGGACAACTCCATTCATTTTAAATTTATGAATATACTCCCCTTCTTTTTCAAAAAGTGTGTAAAAGGGATGCCCCTTTGGTTCGTTCACCGCGACGATAGCTTGATCATCATTTTGAAGGAGTGAAATTGCTTGCTCAACATGTTTAGAGGTGCGAAATGGACTCGTAGGCTGAAGAAGTACCAGGTGAGTTGCAGTTTGACCATGGCGTTCAATTGCGTCAAGCATGACTTCTAGCATGCCACTGGTGTCGCTGGCTAGCTCAGGACTTCTTTCTAGCGCAATAACGCCTTTCGATTTTGCCTGTTGCAATGCGGTTAAATCGTCAGTACTGACGACGATTTGCTCCTTGTTGAAAACAGATGTTGCAACCTCGATTGCTCGTTCGACCAAAGAATCTCCACCAGCAAACGATTTCGTGTTTTTTTTGGGAACTCCTTTCGAACCACCTCTCGCCGGAATTAAAACCAAAAAATTATTTTTATCCGCTTTTACCATTGTATGTGTTTAATATCTTCTTTCGCTTTTTCATAATCCTGCGGTTTACCGATGTCCAGCCAATATTGCGTGATTGGATAATTCAGAACTTTTTTACCATCCTGAATAAGGTCTTCCATTAAATCCGTTGCATTATAGAACGTATCCTTCGGAATTCGATTTAAAAGCGTTGCTTTGATGAGATAGATTCCACCGTTAGAATAATAGGTATAAGAAGGTTTTTCTTTTAGCGAGGTAATATTATTTCCGTCCATTTCCAATACTCCGTATGGAATATCAACCCGGTATGGAATACTACAAACAACCATGTCAGCATCATTGTTTACGAAAAAACGATAAAAATCTTCGTAATTGATGTTGGTCAATAAATCACTGTTCATTACTAAAAGTGACTTGGAAGTTACTTCAGGCATAAAACTCACTGCACCAATGGTTCCCAAAGCCTCTTTTTCATGAATATAGGAGATATTAAGTCCTTTTTCAGCGCCATCTTTGAAATAATCCTCAATCAATTCCGCTTTGTATTTGACAGATATTGCAATGTTTTCAATTCCGTATAAAGCTAATCGATCAATGTTGTGTTCTATAATTGGCTTATTACCAACTGGTAAAAGCGGTTTTGGCAAAGTATCTGTCATTGGACGTAATCGTTCGCCTCTTCCACCAGCCATCAGCATAACTTGCACCGGAAGAATGGAACGTTTACTTTTAAAATTAAGAATTTTCTGAAGCTTTCCTTCTGAATCAATGATTGGAATTAAATCGATTTTTGACTTCCGCAGTTCGTCTACCATTTCTAAGGTAAATTCATCCTGCTTCAAATGCTTAAAATTTTGATTCATCACTTCAGAAACTGAATCGCTCAGCGTTATTCCGTTTAAGAATCCACGTCGGATATCTCCATCTGTAATGGTTCCTAAAACGTGTTGATCATCGTTGATGACAAATATTGCATCCCCGTTCATGTCGTTTATTTTGGATAAACCATCTTTAACAGTAGCGTGATGATGAATGCAGTAAATGTCTTTGTCTAACATAATTAATTGTTTAAGGAAGGTAAAATTGAAGAAAATGTTTCACTTCATCAAATTTTTCGACACCAAATTTTTCGATGTATTGCGTTTTTAGTTGAGCGTATGCTGATTCATTGTGGATTCTTTTGCCGATGTAGAAAGGCATCGCTGATTTTGAGAAATTTTGTTTGAATTTAAACAAACGATCTTCCGCAGACAAACTTAGTCCGCCACCAAAGTTTAAGCTTTCATATTTATTCTCTGAACCCCACATGGCTAATTTTGAAAGTAAAAGATTCGTTGCGCTTATTTTGGGATAATTTAAATTTCTTCCAGAAAGAAAATACGTAATTATACCACCTGAAACGTAAAAAAGCGATGCAGCATATCGTTCATCCTCTTTTTCAACCCAGCAAATTCTTATGCTACTTCCCAATTGATCAATCAAAGTTTCATAATACGAAGAAGGAAAAAGATAAAAATCTTCTGCATTGGCATTTTGCATGGTTTCATCGTACAGTTTTTTAAACCACGAAATATCCTGTTTTTCAAAATCTTTCGTTTTCCAATTAAATTCTAATTTTTCCAATTTGCGAACTAAATTCCGATTGGTTTTTGAAAATTCGTCCTCCCAAATAACTTCTGGACTTTTCGTTAAATCTAAAATGACAACGTTTCGATTTAGAATATTCTGACAATTGTTTTGAAATAATAGCGTTTGATTATACTGAAAATGATATCTTACGAATTCAGTTACAAACCCCTCATCTTTAGCGTGTTTTAAAAAAGATAATTCGCTTCTCGTAGCAAAAGATTCATTCGAGGCATACGGTCCGGCATAGCCGTATGGAGAACGAATATCTTCCAGGTCGCTGTCTGGAATTGCTCTTCTCAAATAAGGATATATAAAAACCTCTTGCGTAGCTTGATTGTAACAGGTAAAAACCTCAGGCGTGCCATCTTGAACCAATGCGTCGCAATTTAAAAAAGCAGGTTGGTAATAAATATCAAGTTGATCCAGAATGAATGAAAAGTCAGACTCCAGTTCTTTAAATTCCGAATTTCGATATATTTTGACTTTCATTTCCTTTGTTTTAGTAAGTTGATTTCTTTAAAATCAAATCTTCCCAAGGTAGTTCATCGATAAATTTAATGATTCTTTCCGATGCTTTTCCATCTCCGAAAATATTGGACTTATTTTGATATAGCATTTTGAATTCAGCTTTCTCAACATCATCTAGCGCTTGAATAATTGCAGTGACGTTTACTGGAACATCAAGAACATTTGGATTTCTCAACCTTCCATCTTGTCGACTTCCAACATTGATTACGGGCACTTGAAAGCTTTGCGCTTCAATAAGTCCGCTCGATGAATTACCTAAAACAACTTCAGCATGTTGAAGAGCAGCGTAATAATTCGTTTTACCCAAACTTCTAACAAAAGTTACTTGAGGATGTTTTTCTGCAATCTTTTCAAGTGTATCGTTAATTTCTTTTCCACCAATATCGGTGTTTGCCGCCGTGAAAAGAATGTGATATTTGTCTTGATCAATTAAAGAAGAAATCAAATTTTGAATAAATTCTGCATTAATTGTATTGTGAATTGTTTCGCTGTGAAGCGTAGCAAGTAATAATTTTGCATCCTGTGGAATACCATATTGATCATAAAAAGCTTCTTTTGAAGGCAATTTTAAAGATAGAACGCTGTCTAAGCTCGGTTCACCAACAACTGCAATCCGCCAAGGTTCTTCGCCCATTCGAATCAGGTTTTGTTTGTAAATTTCCGTAGCTGGAAAATGAACGTGACTCATTTTGCTAACCGCATGACGAATCTGATTATCTGACGCACCTTCAGTAACTTCACCACCAGAAAGATGTGCGATTGGAATGGATAAAATCAAAGCAGCTGAAACAATGGGAATTAACTCAGAACGATCACCAAGAACGATTAGTAAATCTGGTTTTTCTCTTTCAAAATAATCTGCGCATTGAATGGTGAGTAATCCGTTGGATCTAACCACCCCCGCAGGATTCAAATCATTGATTAAAAAAGGAAGTTGTGTGTGGATTTCAAAACCATCTTGGATTATTTCCTGATACGTAAATCCTTGTTCATGACTAAAATGACCGCCACCAACAAGCAATTGAGTTTCAAGCTGATCGTGCTTGAATAAACTTTGAATCAGCGGTTTTAACGGACCGTATTCAGATCTGGCAGAAGTAAAAACAGCAATTTTCTTTTTGGATTCCATGGCATTTTATCTCACTAAAATAATCAATTAAAATTCGATATCTTTTAAACGAATTGATTCGTGACGTTTAATAGTTTTGTTTGCTTTCTTACCGATTAACATCAAGTAATCAGTCATTTCAATATCAATGACAGGTCGTTTTCCAACAAGCATTTCTTCTGTAATCAATTGTCCTTCTTTTATATCGATGTTGGCATAAATTCCTTTACCAACTACTTTTTTTGTCTCAAATTCTGGCGCTTGAATTTTTTTAATTCCATTTCCCAATGATTTTTCAACCGCGCGAATAGAAGAAACAAGTTCTTTCAATTCGGTTGGATCGATAGAAGCTTTATGATCTGGACCTTGCATATTTTTATCCAAGGTAAAATGTTTTTCGATAATTCGTGCACCTCTAGCAGCGGCCGCGATTGAAATGGCAATTCCTTGTGTATGATCAGAATAACCAACCGTAGTTTGGAAAGCTGCTTTCAACGTATCCATTGCTTTCAAGTTCACTGTTTCCAGCGGAGCAGGATATTCAGAAGTACAATGAAGAATCGCAACCTCTGTAGCGCCGTTATCTAATAAGGTATAATACGCTTTCTCAACATCAGCAAGAGAAGACATTCCAGTTGAAAGAATGACGGGTTTTCGCTTTTGCGCGATTTGTTTCAGGTAAAGAATATTTCCAACTTCGCCCGAACCGACTTTAATTAAATCAATTTTCAATTCATCGACCAAAAAATCCAAGCTCATTTTTTCATCCGGAGTAGATAAGAAGTCAACTCCAATTTGCTCACTGTAGGACTTTAATTCCTTAAAATCAGCATAGGAAAGTTCGAGTTCTTTGAGCATGTCAAATTGAGATCCAGCGCCATCATTTTCCAATTGGTATGATGCTTTCTGAGCAGAAGGATCGATTAGTTCCTCGGTTTTCCATGTTTGAAATTTGACACAATCTACACCAGCAGCCTTTCCTGCATCAATTAGCTGTTTTGCTATTTCAATACTTCCGTTGTGATTTACACCGGCTTCGGCAATGATATATATCTGATTTTCAAACATGTTTATTTATTTGAGATGAAACTACTCGGTATGTTTACAATTCTTTTCTCTAACCATTCAGAATTACTTAAATCGTCGCATTGCATCATTTCAAAAGCGGGCAATTTATTCATCAATGTCCAAATTGGTCTCGTCATAATTCCCGATTGATTGGTTCCGTGAAGAAATGAATCTCTTTCAGTTTCATTATCCAATAAAACAGTATTCAACCAATAATTTGACTTTGTATTTTCAAGTTCCGCAACAAAGTTGACGCCATTATTTAAAAATCTTTCGTGATAAAACTGAGCCGTTTCACGTTTGTTTGCTACGATTTCATCTAACTGTTCTAATTGAGCAACTGCAAGCGCAGCGTTGATATTTGGCATTCGATAATTGTAACCAACTTGATCATGAAAGAACTCATATGGATGAGGCGTTTTAGCAGTTGTAGTAATGTGCTTAGCAAGTTTTCCAAGATTATCATCGTTGGTAATAATTGCACCACCACCGCCAGAAGTAGCAACTTTGTTTCCATTGAAACTAAATACAGCTAAATCACCAAAAACGCCAGTATGTTTTCCGTCAACGTATGTCCCAAGTGATTCAGCCGCATCTTCAACAACTTTAATGTTATGATTTCTACAAACCTTCACAAGCTCTTCAATTCTTAACGCAAGTCCGAAAGTATGCATCGGCACACAAGCGCGAATTACACGACCCGTATTATTGTTAACGCAATTCCCAGCATCATCTTGATGGGTATTTTGCGCAAGAAAATCAGCTAATTTTTCTGGAGAAAGTCCAAGCGTATCTTTATCTACATCAATGAAAACAGGATTTGCACCAATGTAAGAAATGGCATTCGTAGTTGCCACAAAAGTAAGTGACTGACTAATAACTTCATCATCTCTCTTCACGCCCGCTAAAATTAAAGCAGTATGTAAAGCAGAAGTTCCATTTACAACTGCAATCGCAAATTTGCTTCCCGTAATTTTTCGAATTTCGGCTTCAAACTGATCCACAAATGCACCTACAGAAGAAACAAAAGTAGAGTCGATGCATTCATTCAAGTATTTTTTCTCATTTCCTCCAAAATAGGGCGAATGCAGTGGGATAAAATCAGCATTTCCATATCTTTCGCGGATAATTTTGGAAATAATTTCAGTTTGATTTCCCATTAAATATTGTAAATATTGGATTTATAACTTTTTAAATTTTCCGGAACTCTAAACCATTCGATTGTTTCCTTAATGCCTTCTGCAAGCGAAGTTTCAGGTTTCCAATTTGTCGCTTCCATTAATTTGGAATTATCGCCATAAAGTCTAAAGACTTCCGATTTACTTGGTCTCATTCTTTCAGGATCTTGAATTATTTTAGCATTCGGATTAATTTGTTGAATTAATTCATTTGCTAATTCCCCAATTGAAATTTCATTTTTGGTCGCAATGTTAACATCTTGACCTATTAGACTATCATTCAAGGCAATTTCTATAAAACCTCTTGCAGTATCTTTCACGAAAACTAAATCTCTTGTAGGTGTTAAGTCACCTAAAAATATCTCCGTATTCCCATTCAAAAGCTGGGTGATGATTGTTGGAATAATTGCTCGAGCAGATTGTCTCGGTCCATACGTGTTAAATGGTCGAACGATCGTTAACGGTAAATCAAAACTGCGGTAAAAAGATTCAGCGATACAATCTGCACCAATCTTGGTTGCAGAATATGGTGACTGACCTTGTCGTGG
>SMEQ01000441.1_pt1 | contig 14627 bp, 12 predicted proteins | sample 2456281 | NCBI WGS metagenome assembly SMEQ01 (sample SAMN10132596, study PRJNA489261) | soil metagenome | isolation source: day1 antibiotic-loamy sand soil ammended with raw manure from dairy cow... | place: USA | collected 2015-04-01
ATGCAGCTCAGTACTGATGAGATTTTTGGCCCAGTAGTAGGCATTCAGTGTGCAGAAAATGAACAACATGCTTTAGAGCTGGCCAATAGCACCGACTTTGGTCTGTCTGCCGCTGTGTTTAGCGCGAATATAGATCGAGGATTACAATTTGCTCGGCAGATTAAAGCAGGCATGGCACACGTCAATGATATGCCGGTAAACGATGAAGCACATCTGCCATTTGGCGGTGAGAAAAACTCAGGTCTGGGTCGTTTTAATGGCGATTGGGCGATAGAAGAGTTTACTACCGTGCAGTGGGTCAGTGTGCAGCGTAGTGCGCGGCAATATCCATTTTAATCGACAGCCGCATAAACCTTAAACTACTGGTGTGAAAACCAGCTAAAGCAACAAGGACGAGATCTTCCTCGCCCTTGTTCGATTATTGCTGACTGTAGTAGGCCGCAATGTCGGCAATATCTTGATCACTCAAGTTGGTTGCCTGTGGCGTCATCATAGCGGACATACCGCCGGTACGTTCGCCTGCACGGTAAGCCTTAAGAGAGCTTTCTAAATAAGCAGCCCATTGACCAGCCAGGTTTGGGTAAATACTGGCCGGTGATTTGCCATCCATGCCGTGGCATGCAGCACATAAGGCTACTTTTCCAGCGCCAGCAGCGGCATCGCCTTCGGCATTAGCCAGGCTGGGTTGCACAACCATTGCAAATAACGCTGCTGCAATGGAACCTTGAATCAACTTTTTTAGCATGTGGCATTCCTCGTCAAAGGCAGTTCAGCGTAAAATATAAGTCCTAGTAAAAACGTATGCAGGCTTTTTTACAAGGCCTATTCACTTAGCTCCAAGAGAAAGGATGACTTGAGTCATAGATCACAGTAATAAACTTTAATCTGTTGCTGCCAAACCTTATCAGAGCCGGTATCTATGTTAGATTGGCGCGGATTAAAGTCGTATAGTGAATTCTGCTCATACGCCATAAGCTGGTTGTGGATACTTACCCAGTTGTGTATTTAAAGTTAAGTCATTTAGCTTAAGCTCCATGCAGTAATAATTACGGATAAATAAAGTGCAGCAAGCCTAAGCAGTAAAATGTGAAGCTATTGTCAGCCGCATGCCATCACCGTGATTAGCTCGGTCGATTGGCGTCATCATCGATGAGGAGATAAACATGGGAATGTGGAAGCTTAAGCGCAGAGATTTCCTAAAGGGGGTCGGTCTCACTGGGGCAGGCGTTATGCTCAGTGGTAATGCCTGGTCACTGAACCGCTTAGAACCTGTCGGTGATACGCTGGCAACTGAATACCCTTACCGTGACTGGGAAGACTTATACCGCAATGAGTGGGCGTGGGATAAAGTTGGCCACGCTGCGCACTGTATTAACTGCATGGGTAACTGCGGTTGGGATATCTACGTTAAAGACGGCATTGTGGTACGCGAAGAACAAATCGCTAAATACCCACAGATTCACGATAATATTCCCGATGCCAACCCCCGTGGTTGTAACAAAGGCGCCATTCACTCCACTTCAATGTATGAAGCTGACCGTTTACGCTATCCACTAAAGCGTGCCGGTGAGCGCGGTGAAGGTAAGTGGCAGCGCATTTCTTGGGATCAAGCCACGGAAGAAGTGGCTGACAAAATCATTGATATTTTTGTTAAGCACGGCCCTGGCAAACTTAAAACTCACCAAGGTTCTGGTAACCAATCCATGGTGCGCCAAGCCGGTCCGGCCCGTTTTGCAGCCTTAGTGGGCGGTATTCAGCTGGACGGGGTATGATCAACCCCAACGCGACGCGTATTCCTGATGCCCACTATATTTGGGAAGCTAAATACAATGGTGCGCGCATCACCAGTAGTTCACCGGACTACAACCCCAGTGCGATCCATACCGACCTGTGGATGCCTATCAATCAAGGCACTGACCCCTTCTTAGCCATGTCATTTGTGAACGTGATTATTGAAGAGGGTTTGTTCAAGCCTGAGTTTATGAAAGAACAAACCGACTTACCCATGCTAGTGCGCATAGATACCGGTAAGTTGTTACGTGAAGCCGATTTAGTCGAAGGCGGTTCTGATGAGGTGTTCTATCACTGGGATCTGAACACTAATAAAGCCGTAAAAGCCAAGGCGCTGTGGATCCGGCCCTTGAAGGCACCTTTACTGTAGAGGAAGGCATTAAGGTCACCACGGTATTTGAACAGGTTAAACTAGAAGCAGCTAAATTTACTCCAGAAAAAACTCAAGAACACACCAACGTCCATCCGGACATTGTGCGCCAGGAGGCGCGTCACCTAGCTAAAGCTAAAAAAGCCATCATTATGCTGGGCTATATCACCTCCAGTTACTCCAACTGCTTATACACCTGCTGGGGCTATGCGCTGACTTTAGCCTTGACTGGGCACGGTGGTCGTACGGGTGGTTTAGACACTTCATGGGTGGTGTGGAATCACCCGCGCTGGTCTGAGCTTGCAGGATTTGAAGGCAAGAAATCAGCCCGTTTAGAAGCCGGTGGTTTAGGTGAATTTTTGCGTGGCGGCATGATGGAAGGTGCGCGCAAGCAGTTTGATAACAAAAAACTGAAAGAGCGTGTTGGCTTCGATCTCGATGAGATGGAAGCGATGATGAATGAGTCGGTTGAGAAAGGCTGGATGCCCTACCATGGCGAAATCAAAGGGATGATTTCCATTGCCGACAATACCTTCCGCCGTAATAAAATGTCGGAGAAATACCGCGAAGAGCATCTGCGTCAGGCTGAAGAGCTGTATGTAAATATTAACGTGCGTATGGACTCCACTGCTGAGTGGGCGGATTATATTTTACCTGCCGCCAGTCACTATGAAGCTTGGGATATCCGTACCCAAGGTTACCACCGCTTTGCCAATATTTTTACCCGCCCTGTAGAACCCGTTGGTGAGTCTAAACCAGACTGGGAAATCATGGCGTTGTTGACCAAAAAGATTCAAGAGCGCGCCATTGCGCGTGGTATTGGTCCAATTCAAGATGGCGATGTTACCCGTGACCTGCACACCATTCATGATGATTTCACTCGCAACGGTACGCTCAATACGGACTACGATGTACTCAAGCATATCATTGAGGATTCCCCTGAATTTGGTGGCGTGACCATTGAAGAGGCGGCGGAAAAAGGCTTCATCACCATGAATGAGCACGCGGGTCTCAATCAGCCATTAAAACCCGATGAAGGCTATAACCCTTTCACGGCGCAAACTGACGGTAAAAAGCCTTATGAAACCTTGACCGGTCGTATCACGTTTTTCTGTGATCACCCTTGGTTTGAAAAGCTCGACTCCACTGTGCCTACCGCGCGCTTGCACGCTGGGCCTAAGGCCTCCAACTACCCATTGAAGTTCTACTCCCCGCACTCACGTTGGGGTATTCACTCCAACTGGCGCAGTAATAAGTATTTGCTACGTTTGCAGCGTGGTGAGCCCAATATCTATATCAACCCGAAATTGGCGGCGCAAAAAGGCATCAAGGATGGCGATACTGTGCGCTTGTTTAATGCCAACGGTGATTTCTTTGCTCAAGCAAAGTTCTACCCAAGCATTCCAGAAGATTCCATCATGATGGAGCACGGTTGGGAGCCGCATCAGTACATTAAACGTAGAAACATGAACATGTCGCACGCAGTATTCTTACAGCCTTTAGAGCTGGTGGGTAACTGGGGACATTTGAGGTTTATTTACGCGAAGTGGAATGCCAACCAGCATATTCATGAATCAAGTTACGACATTGAGCTGGCTAAACCAGAAGACATCAACGATCCAAGAGCCGTATAAGGGGATCTTATTATGACAACTAAACGCCAACTCAGTATGGTTTTAGATTTAAACAAATGCATTGGTTGCCAAACTTGTACAGCGGCTTGTAAGTTGATGTGGACGAACCGCAATGGCCGTGAGTTTATGTACTGGAATAACGTGGAAACCCAGCCAGGTCTAGGCTACCCACGTGATTACCAGAACATGGGCGGCGGTTTTGATCAGGACGGTGCTTTACGTTTAGGTAAGCAGCCGAGCCAAGAAGACTATGGTATTCCGTGGGAGTATAACTACGAAGAAGCCTTAATGACCGGTACTGACCCATGGTTGCGTCCCCATGTTAAGCCCACTTGGGGTGCCAACTGGGATGAAGACGAAGGTGAGGGCGACTACCCAAACAGCTATTATTTTTACTTGCCACGCTTGTGTAATCACTGCGCTAACCCTGCTTGTTTAGCGGCTTGTACCCGTAATGCGATTTACAAGCGCCAAGAAGACGGCATTGTGTTGGTTGACCAAGAGCGTTGCCGTGGTTACCGCTACTGCGTCAATGCCTGTCCGTACAAAAAAATCTACTTTAACGAAGAGATATCTAAGTCGGAGAAGTGTATTTTCTGCTATCCACGGATTGAGAAAGGCTTGCCCACTGCTTGTGCCCAACAGTGTGTGGGCCGCATTCGTTGGATTGGTTACCGCGATGACGAAGCAGGTCCGATTCATTTACTCGTCGAAAAATACAAAGTAGCTTTACCGCTGCATGCGGAGTGGGGCACAGAACCTAACGTGTTCTATATTCCACCCACTTCACCGCCAAAATTTGGCCCCAATGGTGAAGAGTTGGATGAGCCACGTATTCCATTGGCTTATTTGGAAAGCTTGTTTGGCCCACGAGTCAGTGAAGTATTCGATACGTTAGCGCAAGCCCGTCAAGATAAAGCCGATGGTAAAGACAGCGAACTGATGGATACCTTGATCGGTTTTAAACACTCTGAAATGTTCAAACTGAGCTAAGGCTGAGGTCATATTATGAGTGAATCCACACAGCCGCTAAATGGCCAGAGTGAACTTGAATCTGCGCAAGCACGGGAAACCATCTACCGTTTAGCTGCGGTTACTTTGGGCTATCCGCTGGAAGAAACCCTAGTAGCATTGCAAGAAGGCCGCTTACAAGCGGCATTCAGTGAGGCTTGGCAAACCCTCAGCGGTGAGTCTTGGCCTGTGTTACCGGTCAGCGCCAGTCTGCAAGATTTAGAAGTGGGCTATATGGCCACCTTTATCCACGGTAAGCGTGGCAAACCACGGGTACCTTTGGTCGGCAGCGCCCATCCAGAGCTGATTGGTGGGCAAACCCCAGGGGCTTTTTTACTGAATGTGCAAGCGTTTTACAGCCACTTCGGTTTAAAAGCTGCGGTGGACGATGAAGGCCATCAAGATGAGCCGGACCACTTAGTTGCCATGTTGGAGTTCTGTGCTCTGCTGTGTTACTTGGAGCGCCAGGCCCTTGAGCAAGGTAAAGATGCTGCGCCGTATCGGCGTGCTCAACGTGATTTTTTAATGCGTTACTTGCTGCCTTTACTGCATGCTATGTGTGCTGCCTACGCCAAAGAGCGCCATTTAGGCTTAGATGCAAACCTTGAATACTTACTCAAAGCTCTACCTGATTGGGCCGCGCAACAGCAGCTAGCCTTAGAAGCACAAGTCGGTGTTTACACCAAAGAAACAAGCTTAATCGCTTCATCAAACTCAGCAGGTCAGTCCATGTGGGACTGAAGCACGCCCTTATCCGGTGAGGAACACGCCATGAACTTGCGTTACTTTTTTACAGGCTCCTTAACACTGACACTTGCGCTTTTTAGCCTTGGTGCTTGGGCCGAACATGACGAGATTAACCCCAATATTGCCGAGATCAAGCCTGGCGATACAGTTAAGGTTTCACGAATTCCAGACAATATTTACTTACGCACGCAAAACGATCCTGACGATATTATCTGGGATCGACTGCCCACCTACCGTAGTCAGCTGTATGCCGCACCACCGGTGCACCAGTCGGTTAACTTACGTTTTGCAGAAGGAGCAACACGTACTAAACATATCTATTTTCAGGTCGCGCGTACCAGTGAGCGCTTTTACATTCGTTTGCGCTGGAAAGATCCCAGTGAAAACATAGCCACGACTGTGGATGAGTTTGCTGATGGGGTGGCAGTGCAGTATGCCCTCAAAGGTGATGACACCTCGTACATGATGGGCTCCGGAGAGGAAAAACCAGTCAACATTTGGTATTGGCGTGCAGGCTCAGCGCAAGTGGAAAACTTAGCCGCCGGTGGCTTTGGTAGTACCACAACTTTAGAGCAGCAAACTGTGAGCGGTGCCAGTGCATACATTAAGCAGCGAATAGCCCAAGACAATGAATGGCATGTGGTGATGTCGCGGGCATTTAAAGCCAGTGACAAGTACGATGTAAACTTTGAGCGCAAAGCAGTACCCATGGCCTTTGCTGTATGGCAAGGTAGCGACAAAGAACGTGATGGTAATAAGCGAATCACCCATACATGGATTATGTTAGACACCAGTCTTGACGCTAATTCAAAGAAATAAGGATGCGACATGTCAGTTTCCCATTTTCCCGCACGTGACCCTTTGGCCTTAGTGCCAGAAGATTGTGGACGAGGACATGCCTGCCAATTCTGCCCAGAAGACGATCACTGCAGACTCGAGAAAGGCAAACACGAAAAACGCTTAATTGAAGCGCGCCTCGCCGATATTGGCCAAATCATTATGGTTATGGCCAATAAAGGTGGAGTGGGTAAAAGCACTGTTTCCGCTAACCTTGCAGCAGGTTTAGCTGCTGAAGGGTATCGCGTCGGTGTGGCTGATGCCGATATTCACGGCCCCAATCAAAGCCGCTTCTTTGGTTTTGTCGGTGAGCAAATACGTTTAAGCAAACAGGGTTTGCCACCGAAAGCCTTCACCCATGCCGAACTTAAATACCCCGTCTTGGTGGGATCGTTAGCCTTTATGATGGAGCGCGACGATACCCCTATCGTGTGGCGCGATGCCTATAAGCATGATTTTATGCACCACCTCATTGGTTCATTTGATTGGGGTCCGCTGGATTATCTCGTAATAGATATGCCACCCGGTACCGGCAATGAGTTGATCACTTTAGCGGATATGCTCGAAGGCCATGATGTAGCTGCGCTGTTAGCTACAACACCACAAGAAGTCGCGCTCATGGACAGCATCAAAGCGGTGCGTTTTTGCCAAGAGCGTAATTTACCGTTAATTGGTGTAGTGGAAAATATGGCTGGGGTCACTTGCCCAAACTGCGCTGAACAATTTCATGTGTTCCCGCGCGCGCACTTAGCTCAAGCTTTGGCTGATGCCGGTGTTGAGTCTGTTGCTCAGATTCCCTTATCGCTGAAGTTATCCACAGCCTCTGATCAAGGTGTTCCAGCTATTCTGGCTGAAAAAAACAGTCCTGAAGCACTGGCTTTTGCGCCTATGGTACAAGCCTGTATCAAGCACACACAGGCGGTGTTCGCCGAAGCTGCTGCACAGTCTTTACAAGACCTAACCCAAGCCCAACTACCACAAACAGAGATTGAGCAGGCACTCAGTCAGGTACCGGCAGAGCAACAGGATGCTTTACGCCAGCAATTACAGGCGTTGTTGGGTCGGTCAAGCCCGCCAACGCTGTAGCATAGACCGTATTGCTGTACTAACAGCTTAGCCTCTTTATAGTCCCTTACTTGAGTATGTTGCCATGAGCGAAACATCAGCACCGCAGCGCCGTCGTTTTTTCAGCAAACTTTTAAACGGCGATAACACAGCGCCAAATCGGGCACCTTGGCATCGAGTGCCTGAAGTAAATGCGGGGGATGGCGATGTTTTATGGTCTGGCATAGTTATCAACAACACCTTAATGGTGGTTGGCGATGAAGGTATGGTGCTGCGCTATAACGGTGAAAGCGATAGTAATGGTCGACTTTGGCAACCTATGGAGGTGCCGGCACAATTACCGTTACACGGTATTTGGGGGCTGACCGAGGACAATATTTTTGCCGTTGGCTGGATGGGCACGCTGCTACATTACGACGGCGAGCAATGGCAGAGCTTGCGCGGCGGCGTAATTGATCAACGCACCGAGCGCTTTGCTGCCTGTGAAGAAAATACGCCATTATTTGCCATTGATGGCAACTCCCAAGGCCAAGCTTGGGCGGTGGGCGATGATGGTCTTATCCTGCACTTTGACGGCCAACACTGGCAACGTGAAGTCAGCAACACAGACATTAACCTACGTGCTGTACTCTGTGCACCAGACAATAAAGTTTATGCCGCTGGCGCTGAAGGTACAGTGCTAATGCGCAATCAAGACGGCCTGTGGATAAGTTTAGAATGCCCGTTAAGCTCTGGCTTTCATGCGCTCTTGCTGCTCGATGACGGCAGTCTATTGCTAGGCGGTGGGCGTTATTTTGTCGATAAAGGCGGCTTTCGTGGTGAGCTGGTTCTTTATAAAGATGGGGTATTTAAAGCCTTAGACTTTAATGAAGATATGCCGCGCTTGCGTGCCCTAAAAAGCTATAAAGACGGTGTGCTGATTGTCGGTGATCAGGGCCACCTGTATTACTTAAATAACTGGCGTATCGATAAGCTGGAAAGCAATTGCCGTCATGACCTGATGGACATTATTGTGTTATCCACAGGCGAAGCTTTGGTGGTGGGGGATTACGGTACAGTGATGACCGCAGCCAATGATTTCACCCAAGCGCTGGCGCCACCGCCACAAGCAGCAACAAAAAGCCCATGGGAAATTATGCCGTCTCCCAGTAAAAAACAGCTTTGGGATGTTACTGAAGGCCCAGATGGCAGCTGTTACGCCTGTGGTGAAGCAGGTACGGTACTGCACTTAGTTGCCGACAGTTGGCAGCAATTACCAGCCCCCAGTGATCTGGCAGTGCACTGTGTTTGGGATAGCGGCAGTGGTCTATTTGCCGCGGGGCAGCTAGGTCGCATTTACCGCTTTGATGGTGAAGAGTGGTCGTTGCACTTTGATCTGCATTTAGATATCACCATTCTAGGTATGTGGGGCAGTGGACCCAATTCTATTTTTGCCGTGGGCGATGAAGGCTTAATCCTACACTTTGATGGCTTACGCTGGCAGCGCATGCCCAGTGGTACAAAATCTGCGCTGTATAGCCTCTGGGCTTGGGATGCGCAACGCATGCTCGCGCCTGGGGATTTTGGTCTAGTACTGCGTTATAACGGCTCCGAATGGGCGGATTTCAATATCGGCAGTGAGAACTTTCTCTACGGTATCTGGGGCGATAGCCTGAGCAATATTTACGCGGTTGGCTTATCCGGCACCTTGGCGCACTTTAATGGTCAGCGTTGGCAACTGATGGCTACGCGTTTACGCGCTGACTTGCTGGGGATTGCCGGCTCAGAGCAAGCGGGGGTGTTTATTGTGGGTACCAACGGCAGTGTCATGCGCCTAGATGGCGATCAGTGGCTGACAGAGGAGAGTGGCACGGATGTCGGTTTGCGTGCGGTCTGCGCCACCCAAGCAGGCGTGGTGTACGCCGTAGGTGATCGCGGCACTATTATTCGCCGTAATTAAGCAGATACTCCTTTCTTGCATGCGCCTACCTTCCCCATGTAGGCGCATTGTCTTACTGCGTTTGAGCGTTATCGAGCTGTAATTCACTCCAGCATTTGCTCTATCCCTTCCTTTTTTCCTCAGCTTTCACAGCTATTTAAACTATTTTTTAACCGACAGTGCTCGGGCACGACACTTTTTATCCTCCTTATTTAAGCTAAAGCATTTGCTAAACAGGCAATTTACGCATTTCTATAAATATATTTCGTCAGTAAGCCCTGTGGAGAACCGTAGCTGAGCATGGTTGATAAGCAGTGGCTAAAACTGTGGATAACTTCATCTGTGGATAACTGCTGCTTTTATCCACAGGCTTAATTTGCTTATCCAGCGCCCTCAAGGGTACTTCTCTACACCCTTATACTGTTTGTAACTCTATGTATTTAAAGGGTTTTATAGAGATATGCACAAATAACAGGCTGACTAGTAATAGCAGTAATAATAAGCTTTATATCTTTATACTTAACTTACTATTGTTTATCCCTAGCTTGACCGCTGAGCAGAAGCCTTGTGATCAAACCTTCTGCAAAGTCGCGTAAAAATCTATACTATTGCGGTCTTAGAACTCGCTAACAGCCAAGCAGATAACTCAACTGAAAATGCTAGATCGTCACGATTTATGGCAGTAGCACAGAATTCGTTCGTTTTTATCTACAATCCTGAGGTGTATGGTGGATTATCCTTCCCGTTTTGATGTGATCGTAATTGGTGGTGGCCATGCGGGTACTGAAGCAGCTTTAGCTTCTGCGCGTATGGGAGTAAAAACCTTATTACTCACACACAACATCGAAACTCTCGGACAAATGAGCTGTAATCCAGCTATTGGCGGGATTGGTAAAAGCCATTTGGTTAGAGAAATTGATGCGCTCGGTGGTGCTATGGCTACCGCAGCAGACCTCAGTGGTATTCAGTTTCGAATTTTAAATAGCCGCAAAGGACCAGCAGTCCGTGCCACTCGTGCACAAGCTGACCGTGTACTTTATAAAGCAGCGATTCGTGAAGTCATTGAACACCAACCCAACTTATGGATTTTCCAGCAAGCCGCTGAAGACTTAATTGTCGAAAACGACAGTGTGCGTGGTGTTGTCACCCAGATGGGCTTACGTTTTTTTACTGATAACGTGGTGCTCACCACTGGAACATTCCTGGGTGGTCAAATCCATATTGGTTTACAAAATTACTCCGGCGGACGTGCCGGTGATCCACCCGCAAATGCTTTAGCAAAACGTATGCGCGAATTACCATTGCGCGTTGATCGTTTAAAAACAGGTACGCCACCACGCATTGATGCGCGCTCCGTTGACTTCTCAGTGATGACTGAACAACCGGGTGATACTCCCATGCCGGTGATGTCATTTATGGGCAATCGTGAGCAACATCCAGAGCAAGTCAGTTGCTGGATTACCCACACCAACACTAAAACTCACGAGATTATTGCTAAAAATCTCGATCGCTCGCCCATGTATGCAGGCGTAATCGAAGGCATTGGCCCACGTTACTGCCCATCCATTGAAGATAAAATTCATCGTTTTGCCGATAAAGACAGCCACCAGATATTTTTAGAGCCTGAAGGCTTAAGAACTCACGAGTTGTACCCCAATGGTATTTCCACATCCTTACCTTTTGATGTGCAACTGGATTTAGTCCACTCCATTCGCGGGATGGAAAATGCGCATATTATTCGTCCAGGTTATGCCATTGAGTACGATTACTTTGACCCACGGGATTTGAAATACAGTTTAGAAACTAAAGTGATCGATGGTTTATTCTTTGCCGGACAAATCAACGGCACCACCGGTTACGAAGAAGCAGGTATTCAAGGGTTGTTAGCCGGCAGTAATGCTGCGTTACGTGCGCAAGGCAAAGACAGTTGGCATCCACGCCGTGATGAAGCGTACTTGGGCGTGTTAATTGACGACTTAATCACCTTAGGTGCGCAAGAGCCGTATCGCATGTTTACCTCGCGCGCTGAATACCGCTTAATTTTGCGTGAAGATAACGCCGATATGCGTCTTACCGAGAAAGGTCGTGAGATTGGACTGGTTGACGATACCCGTTGGGCATTTTTTGAAGCCAAACGCGAAGCCATTGTGCAAGAAGAGCAGCGTTTAAAAGATACTTGGGTACGCCCTGGTACACCGCTTGGTGAAGCAGTAATGGAGAAGTTCAATACGCCACTGACCCATGAATACAATTTATTGAATTTATTGGCCCGTCCCGAGATTAACTACCTTGATTTAATCGCTGTCACCGGTGGCGGAATTACTGATGAGCAAATTGCCGAACAAATTGAGATTAAAACCAAATATGCGGGCTACCTCAGTCGTCAACTGGAGGATATTGCTAAGCTAAGAGCTAGCGAAGAAGTAAAACTGCCGGCTGATATGGATTACACGGCAATTTCAGGCCTGTCGAAAGAAATTCAACAAAAGTTATCCAGCAGTCGCCCGGAAACTCTTGGCCAGGCATCACGGATTCCTGGTGTGACTCAAGCAGCAGTCTCGTTATTGATGGTGCATTTGAAAAAGCGTAAAGCCAGTACAAGTTTGGAGCAGCCGGATTCATGACCGTTACCACACAGCATGCACAAGAGCTCACGCAAGGGGCTAAGCAGCTTAATGTTGCCTTAAGTGAACAGCAGCAAGAACAGTTGCTGCAATATTTAGGCTTATTGATCAAGTGGAATAAAGCTTACAATTTAACCGCAGTGCGCAACCCAGATGAAATGGTGTCACGACACTTGCTCGATAGCTTAAGTGTGGTTGAGTATGTCCAGCAGTACGGTGACAACTGGTTGGATGTGGGCAGCGGCGGCGGTATGCCGGGGGTTCCTTTGGCTATTATTTTTCCTGAAAGAAAACTCACTCTGTTGGACTCTAATGGGAAAAAAACACGCTTTTTAACTCAGGTGAAGTTGGAACTCGGTTTGCATAACCTCGAAGTTATCCACAGCCGTGCTGAAGCCTTTACCCCAGAGCAGGCTTTCTCTGGCATTATCTCGCGAGCATTCAGTTCTTTAGCTGATTTTAGTAATTGGACGCGCCACCTTGGTAATCTGCAAACCCGCTGGCTAGCGATGAAAGGTGTGCAGCCTGATGATGAGTTGCAGGCGCTGCCGGACGACTTTGTACTTGACGCTTGTCACACATTAAAAGTGCCGGGCTGTCAGGGCCAACGCCATTTATTAATCTTGCATCGCCAGTAAAACTGAGGAGACGGTATGGGTAAGGTCTTGGCTATTGCCAACCAGAAAGGCGGTGTCGGTAAAACTACAACTTGCATTAACTTGGCGGCCTCATTGGTGGCAACACGCCGTCATGTGTTACTGATTGACCTCGATCCGCAAGGTAACGCCACCATGGGCAGCGGTATTGATAAGCACAGCTTGCAGCACTCAGTGCTGGATGTGTTAACTGGTCAAGCAGATTTAATTGATGTGATGCAGTTTTCTGAGCACGGTGGTTATCAATTGCTGCCCTCGAACCGCGACTTAATTGCTGCAGAAGTGGCCTTGCTGGACTTGCCCAACAAAGAGCGACGCTTGCTTGAAGCGTTAAAGCCGGTACGGGGTAATTATGACTATATTTTAATTGATTGCCCGCCATCCTTAAGCATGCTGACGATTAATGCCTTGGTGGCCGCCGACGGGGTGATGATCCCCATGCAGTGCGAGTATTTTGCTTTGGAAGGTTTAACGGACTTGATTGGCAGTATCCAACGCATTGCCGACCAGTTGAATCCGGAGCTGCAAATAGAAGGTATTTTGCGAACCATGTATGATCCGCGCTTGAGTTTGACCAATGATGTCTCACAGCAATTAAAAGAGCACTTCGGTGACAAACTGTATGACACGGTCATTCCACGTAACGTGCGTTTAGCAGAAGCGCCCAGCCATGGTTTGCCAGCTTTAGCCTATGACAAGCAATCACGTGGAGCTTTAGCTTATTTAGCGTTGGCCGGTGAGTTATCCCGTCGTCAACGCGCCAGTCAGCGTGCTGCAACACGCACATAAGGAATCATTATGGCGGTTAAAAAACGCGGCCTCGGACGAGGACTTGATGCATTACTGAGCAGTGCGACAGCGAACACTTTGCAAGAGCCAACCGCAGAGGTTGATGCTAAAGAATTACAGCATTTAAAATTAGACTGCATTCAGCGCGGCAAGTATCAACCCCGTGGGGATATGGATCAGGCCAGTCTCGAAGAGCTGGCGCAATCAATTAAAGCTCAAGGGGTGATGCAGCCCATCGTAGTGCGTCCGTTAACGGCCCATAGCTATGAAATTATTGCCGGTGAGCGGCGCTGGCGTGCGGCCAAGTTGGCAGGGTTACAAACTATCCCTGCTTTAGTGCGTGATGTCAGTGACGAAGCGGCGATTGCCATGGCGCTGATTGAAAATATCCAGCGCGAAGACTTAAACCCAGTTGAAGAAGCCATTGCTTTACAGCGTTTGCAAAAAGAGTTCGAGCTGACTCAGCAAGAAGTGGCTAATGCTGTGGGTAAATCGCGCGCCAGTGTGGCTAACTTGCTACGTTTAATTGGTTTGCCAGACGAGGTTAAGACCTTATTGGCCCATGGTGACTTAGAAATGGGTCACGCTCGAGCGCTGCTTGGCTTACCCGTAGAGCAGCAAGTAGAGGCGGCGCGACATGTTGTCGCAAGAGGCTTAACAGTACGACAAACTGAAGCAATGGTTCGTAATATGCTGGCGGATAAGCCCGAGCAAGAAAAAGCTGCCATTGACCCCGACGTAAAACGCTTAGAGCAAAAATTAGCTGAGCGCTTGGGTACTCAAGTGCAGATTAAACATGGCCCAAAGGGCAAAGGGCAGTTGGTTATTAAGTACGGAACATTGGACGAATTACAGGGTGTTTTAGCGCATATACGCTAAAGTTTTAGCTGTTGGTCGTAAAAAACGAGATGACAGTTGAATGAATTGCGCTAGCACCCTATACTCTGCGCGCAATTTTGTTGCTATTCATTTTAAAATGAAAGATATAGCAAAGGAATCAGGTACTACATTGGCGTATCGAAATAAAGTTGCTTTCCATCGTCAGCCCATGTTTCGCGTTATCGTGTTACAAGCGGCGATGAGTATCCTGATCGGATTGCTTTTTGGTTTATCTCAAGGATGGGTCGCGGCGTACTCAGCATGGCTGGGTGGGCTGATAGCGCTAATACCGAACGTGTATTTTAC
>SMEQ01000736.1_pt1 | contig 14623 bp, 14 predicted proteins | sample 2456281 | NCBI WGS metagenome assembly SMEQ01 (sample SAMN10132596, study PRJNA489261) | soil metagenome | isolation source: day1 antibiotic-loamy sand soil ammended with raw manure from dairy cow... | place: USA | collected 2015-04-01
CTCGTCACTACCCAAGGCGAGTCAAGCACGCTTTGCCGACCGCACGGTCACCCCGCAGCAACAGTTGCAGATGCGCTTATCGCCCTTTACTTATTTTGCAGGAAGTTCCTCATGCCTGATTATCGTTCGAAAACCTCCACCTTCGGCCGCAATATGGCGGGTGCTCGCGCTCTATGGCGCGCTACCGGTATGACCGACGAAGATTTTCATAAGCCTATTATTGCTGTTGCTAACTCCTTTACCCAGTTTGTGCCCGGTCACGTGCACCTCAAGGATATGGGGCAACTGGTTGCTCGCGAAATTGAGCGCGCTGGCGGCGTTGCCAAAGAATTCAACACCATTGCTGTCGACGATGGGATCGCCATGGGACACGACGGCATGCTGTATTCGCTGCCCAGCCGTGAAATCATTGCCGACTCAGTGGAGTATATGGCCAACGCCCACTGCGCCGACGCCTTAGTTTGTATTTCCAACTGCGACAAAATCACCCCCGGCATGCTGATGGCGGCTTTGCGCCTCAATATTCCGGTGGTATTTGTTTCTGGTGGGCCCATGGAAGCGGGTAAAACCAAACTGGCCAATCACGGCTTAGACTTGGTGGACGCCATGGTGATTGCTGCGGACGATGACGCCTCTGACGAAAAAGTGGCCGAGTACGAGCGCAGTGCTTGCCCAACGTGCGGCTCCTGCTCAGGCATGTTCACCGCCAACTCGATGAACTGTTTAGTAGAAGCTTTAGGCTTAGGTCTGCCGGGTAACGGTACTGTGTTAGCCACTCACGCGGACCGTAAAGAGCTGTTCTTACAAGCTGGGCGCACCATTGTTGAACTGTGCCACCGCTATTACAAAGAAGATGACGAGTCCGCTTTACCGCGCAATATCGCCAACTTTAAAGCCTTTGAAAATGCCATGACTTTGGACATTGCCATGGGTGGCTCAACCAACACTATTTTGCACTTGCTAGCCGCAGCGCAAGAAGCGGAAATGGACTTTAACCTGCTGGATATCGACCGTTTATCGCGCAAAGTACCAGAGTTGTGCAAAGTCGCGCCGAACATTAAGGACTACCATATGGAGGATGTGCACCGCGCTGGTGGCATCTTCAGTATTTTAGGCTCCTTGGCCCGCGGTGGTTTCTTGCACACTGACCTGCCCACCATCCACAGCAAAACCATGGCCGAGGCAATTGCCAAGTGGGATATCACCCAAACTGACGATGAAGCTGTGCACACTTTCTTTAAAGCAGGGCCTGGCGGTATTCCCACCCAAACGGCATTTAGTCAAGCGACCCGCTGGCCAAGCCTGGATTTAGACCGTGCCACCGGTTGCATCCGTAGCGTTGAGCACGCCTACTCCCACGAAGGTGGCTTGGCGGTACTCTACGGCAATATTGCTGAAGATGGCTGCGTGGTAAAAACCGCTGGGGTCGATGAGTCAATTCACGTGTTTAATGGCACCGCAAAAATCTTTGAAAGCCAAGACTCAGCAGTACGCGGCATTCTTAACGATGAAATCAAAGCCGGTGACATCGTTATTATTCGCTACGAAGGGCCTAAAGGTGGTCCGGGTATGCAAGAAATGCTCTACCCAACCAGCTACTTAAAGTCCAAAGGTTTGGGCGAACAATGCGCCCTGCTGACCGATGGCCGCTTCTCCGGCGGTACTTCTGGCCTTTCCATTGGTCACGCCTCGCCCGAAGCTGCATCTGGCGGTGCCATTGGTTTAGTGCAAGAAGGCGATACAATTTTAATTGATATCCCCAATCGCACTATTAATTTGCAAGTCAGCGATGCTGAGTTGGCCGAACGCCGTGTGGCACAAGATGCCAAAGGTTGGAAGCCGGTTGAAGTGCGCCCACGTAAAGTGACTACTGCGCTAAAAGCCTATGGCTTATTAGCCACCAGTGCTGACAAAGGTGCAGTGCGTAACAAAGCGTTATTGGATGAGATGTTTTAAGCGTATTCCATGAGCTGTTAGCACAGGCCCCGCCTTAAGGCTGGCAAACAAAAAAAGCCCCAAACTCTTTACTGAGCTGGGGCTTTTCTATTAGCAGAACCAACTCAGGCTAGGCGTGCTCCTCTTCTTCATCATTAATCAGCTCCCAGCTGACCGCACTCACACCCTTTTCCAGACTGGCACGACTGACTATTTTTTCCAGGCGAAATTTTTTATCCACCGGCACTAAGAGGTTGGCGGTAACTTGAACAAAACCTTCTTTGTCCAGATCTTCGCTGAGCAACGAGCGCAAAGTGAATTTCATATCACTGAGGCTATGCACTAAAAAAGCCCGCACCTGCACTTCTTCGGCAAGCTGGCAGGTAATATGAATAGCATAACGCTGTTCAGCCACACCACCCATAACACCTAAACGATCAATGCGTTTCGCCACAGCACGTAGGAGCGTGTTAGCCGATAGAATAACCACAGCACCTAAAGAAGCTTCCCAGAGCAAACCCAGTCCACTTAATACACCCACAGCAGCGGAGCACCACAAGGTTGCGGCGGTATTGAGCCCACGAACATTCAGGCCCTCACGCATAATCACTCCAGCACCTAAAAAACCGATGCCTGAGACCACCTGCCCAGCCATGCGCCCAGCACTACCAATATCGCCCGTATAGTTTGACACCAAAACAAATAGCGCCGCACCTGTAGCCACCAGCGCATTGGTGCGCAAACCAGCCATACCATGACGGTACTGACGCTCTATACCAATCGCTGCACCCAGCAACATAGCGACAATGACGCGCCACACAAAGCTTTCCCAAGCCATGCAGGCCTCCCTAGCTCTAATGACTCAAGCCCAGTAATACTTGGCTGTGCATTGGACGGCTGAAAATTACAGCAGCCTCTATGCAACATACTGAGTTAATCGATGATGCTTCACAACGCAGTTCGGTACAACCGACAAGCAGCACCGCTAGTTAGATGGGCACCACTGCCAAGTCATCCAGCAGCTGCGAAGCAATAAATAGATAAATCACCACGCCAGTGGCATCACACACAGAAGTAATCAAAGGCGCACTGGCACTGGCAGGGTCAAAATTAAACTTACTTAAAACAAACGGTAGGCTCATGCCGATCATGCAACCGATCATCACAATTGAGACCATACTTAACGCCAGCACTAAAGCAATGGTTGAATCACCGCGAATATAGCCCAGCAGGGAAACCGCCAGCGCCATGGTACAACCCAACGCCAATGCCACTAAGGCTTCACGACCAATTAAATACAACCAGTCGCGCATTACCACCTCACCTGTGGCCAAAGCGCGGACCATCAAGGTGGCAGACTGTGAACCTGCGTTACCGCCACTGTCCACCAATAACGGTAAGAAAAAGACTAAAACAATATTGGCAGCAATGATGTCTTCAAAGTGCGCAATTCCGGCACCGGAAAACAAGTTACCAAATACCAGCAAAATCAGCCAAAAAATCCGTTTACGGTACAGCAAACCAATAGTGGCATCTTTTAAGTTGCCGGCAATGGTGCTAACACCTGCAGACTTATGGATATCTTCAGTCACTTCTTCGCTGACCACATCCATGGCGTCATCATAGGTAACAATACCGGTTAACACACCGCGCTCATCGGCAATGGGTAACGCCAACAAATCATAACGGGCGATTTTCTTGGCAATATCTTCTTGGTCATCAGTAACCAAGCCACTCACCACATCACTGGTCATGAGCTCTTTAATGCTTTTACCAAGATCAGCTAAAATCAGATCACGCAACGACACCACGCCCAATAGCTTACGTTTTTTATCAATGACATAGGCTTGGTAAATCGTTTCTGCATCAGGCGCTTCAGTGCGCAATGACGCCAAGGCCTCAGCCACGGTCATGTCTTTTCGCAGCACCGCATAATCCGAAGTCATTAATGCGCCAGCAGTGCCTTCGACATAAGCCGATAGCTTACGAATATCCTCACGCTCAGCTTGTGCCAGTGCTGGCAATAAGGCGTCGCGCTGATTTTGATCAAAGCGTTTAAATAAGTCGGTACGCTCATCAGCAGGCATTTCACTGACCAAAGCCGCCAAGGTCGCGCGCGGAAACTCACGGGCTAAACGCACTTGTTGCTCGGGTTCAAAATAGGTGAATACTTCGGCACGATCCGGCAAGCGCTCTAACAGACGCCAACCTAAACTCGGTTCTAATTGCTCTAAAACATCAGCTAGGTCAACAGGGCGTAAACCTTTAATCGCCACTAAGGCGTCATCAAACTGATTATTTTGAATCGCCTCACTCAGAACGAGGGCGAGATTGTCATTGGTGTTACTCATGGTGAATCTCCGAGCGGCCAGCATCCAGCAACTAACGGAGACTACAAATCAGGCAAGGCTGGTTTTCGTCAACAGCAGGTCGCGAGCAAGTACGCTTATAATGTGTAATGAAGCCCAATATGGGCTTATACAAGAATTTTCCATAAAGCTTTTTATTTCTCTGAAACCGATTATGCGGCGTGCGAATACTAAGGGAAGCACCCGTTAATGACAACCGCTAGTGGATTTCACGTATTCTGTTAGCCGATTATTATGATGATGGTATGCTTAGTTTAACTAAATAATTTTTCTTTAAGTACAGTATTTTGAGTGGTGCTGCCCACCCTTCTTTGGAGCTTATTTTGACGGCCACAATTGATGATGTGAAAACCTATTTATTGGACCTGCAAGACCGCATTTGTGCAACTTTTGAGCAGGCTGACGGTGGTACTTTCTTTGAAGAAAGCTGGGAGCGTCCTGGCGGCGGCGGTGGCCGTACTCGTGTCTTAGCTGACGGGGCCCTGATTGAAAAAGGTGGAGTTAACTTTTCCCATGTATACGGCGACTCCTTACCCCCTTCAGCCAGCGCCCATCGTCCTGAGCTCGCTGGACGCTCCTTCCAGGCCATGGGTCTGTCGTTAGTGATTCACCCAGAAAACCCACACATTCCAACGTCACACGCTAATGTGCGCTTATTTGTGGCAGAAAAGCCCGGTGAAGAGCCGATCTGGTGGTTTGGCGGCGGGTTTGACTTAACTCCGTATTACGCCCACGAAGAAGACTGTGTACATTGGCATCAAGTCGCCCACGATGCTTGCGCGCCTTTTGGCGACACTGTGTATGCCGAGTATAAAGAGTGGTGTGACCGCTACTTTTACCTCAAACACCGCGATGAGCCGCGTGGCATTGGCGGCCTATTTTATGACGATATGAATCAATGGGACTTTGCGACCTGCTTTGCCTTTATGCGCTCCGTGGGCGAGGCTTATCTAGCAGCCTATATGCCCATTGTCGAACGTCGCCGGCATACGCCTTTTACCGAAGCAGAGCGCGAATTCCAAGCCCATCGCCGCGGACGTTATGTTGAGTTCAACTTAGTCTTTGACCGTGGCACTTTATTTGGCCTGCAGTCCGGCGGCCGTACCGAGTCTATTTTAATGTCGCTGCCGCCGCAGGTGCGCTGGGGGTACGACTGGCAACCAGAGCCTGGCAGCCGAGAAGCGCGCCTTACTGAATATTTTTTACAAGACCGCGACTGGCTCGCTGAGGCGCAAGCAAAATGAACTATTATGGCGTCTTTGGCAACCCCATTGCCCACAGTAAATCCCCGCTAATTCATCGTTTATTTGCTGAGCAAAGCGGCTTGCAACTCAGCTATGAACCTCTGCTGGCTCCTTTAGATGGTTTTACTGAGGCTGTGAGCGAATTTTTTCGCAACGGCAGCGGCGCCAACATTACCGTCCCTTTTAAAGAGCAAGCATTTGCACTCGCAGACCAACTCAGCGAACGGGCGCAGCGGGCCAAAGCAGTCAACACCTTGAAAAAACTTGAAGACGGCAGCCTCTTCGGCGATAACACCGACGGTGCTGGCTTGGTCAATGACTTACTCAATAACCATGTGCAGATAGCCAATAAAAGTATTTTGGTCTTGGGTGCTGGCGGTGCAGTGCGTGGGATTCTAGAGCCACTGCTGGCGCAAAATCCTAAAGAAGTGTGCATTGTGAACCGCACCGTGGAAAAAGCCGAACAGTTAGCCAGAGAGTTCACTGATTTAGGCCCTATGACCGCTTGCGGCTACGACTGGATTGATGCGCCTGTGGATATCATTATCAACGGCACTTCTGCCAGCCTCAGCGGCGACCTACCACCACTGGCCAACACTCTGGTAAAAGCTGGCGACACGCTGTGCTATGACATGATGTATAGCAAACACACCACAGTATTTAATCAGTGGGCACAGCAACAAGGCGCGGCACTGACTTTAGACGGTTTAGGAATGCTCGTAGAGCAAGCAGCAGAAGCGTTCTATGTCTGGACTGGCGTGCGCCCCAATGCAGCACCGGTGCTACAAGCACTACGTGCCCAGCTCTAAACCTTTAAGCAGAACGCAGCACTTTGCCGCTACGCAAGTCGCGAATGGTGCTGGGTTTGCTGTGCTGTCCCAGCTCGCCACTTAAGACCGCATCCAGTTGACCATGAAAATACTGCTCAATGCGTAGGCGACTTTTAGCCGGTAATAAACCACTGGGGTTGGCCGAGGTGGAGACCAAGGGGCCTGTTGCAGCACACAACTGCACCACTAAAGGGTGAGCACTGACCCGCACCGCCACAGTGTCATGCTCACCACTAATCCACTCAGGCACACGATCATGATGCGGCACTAACCACGTATTAGGCCCTGGCCAACTTTGCTTTAATTGCGCTAACGCACTGTCACTCAAGCCCTCAAGTAACCAGGCCAACTGCTCAATATCTGCGGCCACTAAAATCAGGCCCTTATGCATGGGACGCTCTTTTAAAGCCAGCAAGCGCGTTACAGCTGTGGCATTAAACGGATCACAGCCTAACCCCCACACAGCCTCTGTAGGGTAGGCAATTACTGCGCCTTGTCGAACTTTCTTTGCAACCTGTTGGATCTGCCAAGCGCTGGTCATAATTCTCTTTGCACTGCGTAATACGGGATGAACTGGCTTTACTTGAAGTCAGCGTAAGGGATTATCGGTTCAATTGGTAAGCTTAAATCACCTTGCCAAGGTGCAAAGGAGTAACGTAAATACAGCATCGCGCGACTCGGTGAGTAATCGTCACTGTACTGCCAATCCAGTCCTGTGCCTATGACCCAATTATCAGTTAAGCGGCGTTCAACATAACAATACGATTATTGTGCACTTGATACGAGGCAATAATCTTCTCAAAAAGTAGCGCGAAAATACGCTGTAAAGCGATTTTTACAAACTCCAAAGCCGAAACCACACCTTTGATGTTTGGCGGCTTAATGCACTCAATTACCGCTTCTAAGTTTTCTAATAAAGGGCAGGTATGGTGTTGATTTTGTAAATCCCCCGACATATTCAAAAGCTGCACTAACTGAATATCTGCTGCGGCAACCAATGCAGCACCATTTTGTAACAACAACTGATCTTCTGGGGCGGTTCAATTTGCTATGCAATTTAATCGCAACCCTGCTGAATCAGAATATAAGTCAGTATAGAGATAAGTTACAGCAAGCAGCCATAGCAATCTGCTAAAAAAGGATAGGCTAGCATTAATTATACTAGCAGCATGATTAACGGATTTCTAAGCCATTTAATTGACGTCAAAAACGCGATAAAAGCTTATGAATAATTGCCGTAGTTTCTAAGAATTATACAGCCAAAAACCACCCTCACGACTGACCCGCCCATCAATCTCCAACTCTGTCAGCAAACCCAACACTTCCTGCAGAGGTAACTCGCTGAGATCAACCAGCCCTTCTGTATCGAGCGGGCGTACTTTAAGCAGCTCCAGTAATGGATGCTGCAACTCAAGCGCAGTTTGCAGCGGCGGTGGCTCAACAGCACCAATCCGCTGCCAGCCCTGCAGTGACTCTAAAATATCATCAACTGTTTCAATTAAAGTTGCACCATTACGAATCAGTTGATGGCAGCCGCGCGCGCCAGGGGCATGAATAGAACCGGGAATGGCATATACCTCGCGGCCTTGCTCCGCCGCTAAACGAGCAGTGATCAGCGAGCCACTGGAAGGGCTGGCTTCAACCACCAGCACACCCAACGCTAAGCCACTGATAATACGATTGCGCCGCGGGAAATGACTGGCGTGGGGCGCACTATCGAGGGCCAACTCTGAAACCACAGCGCCACCCTGCGCAATAATTTCCTGCAATAAATCGCGGTGCCGTGCCGGATAAATACGCTTGAGCCCAGTACCCACCACAGCAACAGTTGCTCCCTGTACAGCCAATGCACCTTGGTGCGCTGCCGCATCCACACCTAAAGCCAAGCCACTGGTTACCACAAAACCACCCTCGGCTAGGCTGCGAGCAAAACTATGGGCAGTATCCAGACCCGGTCGAGTGGCGCGACGACTGCCCACAATAGCAATTTGCGGTTGCTCCAAAATAGCCGCATCACCTTGTACAAACAGCAGCGGCGGTGCGCCAGCAGTTTCTTTTAATAATGCAGGATAATTGGGTGAGTCATGTAGCAACAGGTGATGCTGACTGTTTTCCAACCAGCGTAAGGCCTGCAAAGCTTGCTCACGGATCTCCTCACTGCGCCGTGCATCGACGCTTGCTTGTGGTAACCCTAGGGAGCGCCAAGCCGCACCGGGCGCGCTCAATGCGGCGCTGGCGGAAGCAAACACTTTCAGCAACCGATAAAATCGTTGCGGCCCAATCTCTGGGAGGCTGTGCAAGCGCAAACGCGCTTCAAGTTCGGCTGGTGAGCAAGGCGACATAGCAACATCCTTATTAAGCGAAATGACATCCTGTCATGGGTGCTCTTCAGTGTAGTAACCTTAAGCCAGAAAGCAAAAAAGCGCCCTTTTTCAAGGACGCTTTATATTTGACCACTTGCTAGCAGGCGCTGCTTAAGGGTTTTGCACCTTATCCAGTACCGCCAACTGACGATTTGCATGCAACACCAAGCCATAGCTCAGCTTGTCATAGGTACGGAAGATCATCAGCAAACCCGAACGCTCATCTGGAATCTTCACTGACTCACCACTGACGCGGTCACGCACTGTTTCACCGGTTTTATAAACAGCTAAAACATTGCCCTCAACCAATCCGTCGCGGGCACCTTTATTAATAGTGACCACATCAAACTGACCAATTTGCGTCACCCCGCGCGGCACATCCAAAATCAAACCATTAATAGTTTCTTGTGGCTCGCTGGGTACGAAAGTTGAGTTAATCGCCCGCTCTTCAGTGGGGAAAAGACGGTCGGCATTACGCACTTCTTGTGTGGTACGGGTTAACGCCATGGTGCCAATGTCGCCCTCTACAGCAACAATTTCACCAGTACCAATATCGTCCGCATTAATACCGAGAAACTCTTCAGTCACTGGATCAACGTAAGTGCGGCCTTGGCGATAAATACCATAAATGCCATCATCAGCCACCTTACCGCGCACATAAATACGGTCACCCTTACCACTCACCACGGCTGTTACTGAACTCAGCATTGCTGTTCACAATACGGTTGCTCAGCAAAAAACTATTAATAGCCTCTAAAGGGATCGTTGGGATAGCCTCAGCCATTGGCGTGCTGCGTACTTTAGGGGATAACTTAATAGTGCCACGACTCGCACCGCGATTGAGCATGATGCGCGGCTGCCCATCAATGTATACTAGGCTTAAGCGATCACCTGGATAAATCAAGTGCGGATTGGCAACTTGCGGATTCGCGTGCCAAAGCTCTGGCCACTTCCACGGTTGACTCAAAAACTTACCGGATATGTCCCATAAAGTGTCACCTTTCACTACTGTATAGCTATCAGGGTGGCCATTTTTTAACTGTACTTGTGCTTGTACTGCTGCGCTAGCAAGTAGTAACAAAGCAAGTAATGTTTTCCTCATGCGGTGAATCCCTTTATCATATGTCGACAGTGGAACGCCCAATGACAATTCCAAAACCCATTTTGGCTTTATAGCCATTTCTTTATTATGCTAAGCGTCATAGTAGCAGCGCTTTCCAATTTTATTCCATAAGTACATCACAAACGCATATGGCAATTTTAAATATTCTTGAATATCCCGATCCTCGACTGCGTACCATAGCTAAACCTGTGACGCAGGTCGATGACCAAGTTCGCATCCTGATTGATGACATGCTCGAAACCATGTACGACGCTCCAGGTATAGGTTTGGCTGCCACACAGGTTGACCAACATATTCGCCTAATAGTTATGGATTTATCTGAAGATAAGTCTGAACCCTTGGTGTTTATTAACCCTGACATTGAAACACTCACTGATGACACAGATCTTTACCAAGAAGGTTGTTTGTCGGTGCCGGGTTTCTACGAAGACGTGCAACGTCCACAGCGCGTTAAAATTCGCGCCTTAGACCGCAACGGCGAGCCTTTTGAGCTGATTGCTGAAGGGTTACTCGCAGTCTGTATCCAACATGAGTGCGACCATTTAAACGGTAAACTCTTTGTGGATTATTTATCGTCGTTGAAACGTGACCGCATTAAGAAAAAGCTTGAAAAAATTCATCGCCAGCAAAAAGCTTAACGCTGATTAAGTCGCCGCTGCGCTGTGACATCTCTTTTGTATTTGCAAGGTGATTGTATGTCCTCGTCTTTACGTATTGTGTTTGCCGGTACACCTGAGTTTGCCGCCCATCATTTACAAGCGCTTCTCAACAGCCAACACAGCGTTGTCGCAGTGTATACACAACCTGACCGCCCAGCTGGGCGTGGCCAAAAGCTCACCCCTAGTGCAGTCAAGCAGCTGGCCACTGAGCATGCGATCCCGGTATTGCAACCGGTTAACTTGCGCAGCCCCGAAGCACAGCAAGAGCTGGCGGAGTTCAACGCAGACCTGATGGTCGTGGTGGCTTACGGCTTGATTTTGCCGCAAGCAATTTTAGACACGCCGCGCTTGGGCTGCATCAATAGTCACGCTTCACTCTTGCCCCGTTGGCGCGGCGCAGCACCTATCCAGCGGGCCATTGAAGCCGGTGACCAAGAAACAGGGGTGACCGTAATGCAAATGGAGGCGGGCTTAGACACCGGCCCTATGTTGCTCAAAGTCAGCACCCCGATTAGCGCCAGCGACACGGGAGGCAGTCTCCATGACCGTTTAGCAACGCTTGGCCCAGATGCTGTACTTAAAGCCATTGAGGGTTTAGTTGACGGCAGCATAAGCCCAGAAAAGCAGCTGGATGGCCTCGCCACCTACGCGCACAAACTAAATAAGCAAGCCGCATTGATTAACTGGCAGCGCCCAGCCATAGAGTTGGACTGGCAAATCCGGGCGATGCACCCTTGGCCTGTATGTCACAGTACTTTGGCTGGGGAAACACTGAAAATCCATGCCGCTGAACTGGCAGAAGGTCAGGGCCAACCAGGCGAGATTCTCAGCGCCAGCCCTGATGGCCTCGTAGTCGCCTGTGCCGAGCAAGCCCTGCGCCTGACCCACTTACAGTTACCCAATGGCAGAGCTTTAGCTTTCCGCGATTTACTCAATGGTCGTCAAGCGCTGTTTGCTCCAGGGCAGGTATTAGGCTTATGAACCCACGCCTCGCGGCAGCTCGCGCCCTGACTGCAGTACTCGCTGGCAAAGCATCTCTAGCCAGCAGTTTACCCACCCAATTGGAGCGCGTAAGCGACCGCGATAAAGGCTTAGTACAAGAACTCGCTTTTGGTACAGCACGCTGGCAACCACGCTTATCTGCCTTAGCCGCAGCACTATTAAGCAAGCCATTTCGCAAGGCCGATCAAGATGTTGAAGCATTGCTCTTAGTGGGCTTATATCAACTTTTATACACCCGCATCCCTGCCCACGCAGCCATTTCTGAAACTGTTGGCTGCGCCACAGCGTTGAAAAAACCTTGGGCCAAAGGTTTACTCAATGCCGTCTTGCGCCGCGCACAACGGGAAGCCGAAACCCTCTTACCCAGCTTAGAAAAAGATCCGGTAGTGCTTACCGCGCACCCACGCTGGTTACAAAAGTCCTTAAAAGCGTTTTGGCCAGATGACTGGTTAAATATCTGCAACGCCAATAACAGTCACCCACCCTTCACCCTGCGGGTTAACCAAAAGCAGGGCAGCCGTGACAGTTATTTAGCCCGCCTTAATGCAGCAGGAATTGCCGCCCAGGCCACTGCCTTTAGCCCTGACGGAATTACCTTGGCTGCTGCTTGCGAGGTGACGGCCCTGCCCGACTTTGCTACGGGTGCAGTGAGCGTACAAGATGAAGCGGCGCAACTGGCGGCGCAGCTATTGTTACTCGAACCTAAGCAACGGGTATTAGATGCCTGTTGCGCACCTGGCGGCAAAACCTGCCATATTTTAGAAAGCCAAGCCGACTTAGGTGAAGTGGTTGCCATTGATTTAGAGCCACAACGCTTACAGCGCGTAGAAGAAAATCTAGCACGCTTACAGCTTGACGCCACTTTACTGGCCGGTGATGCACGGGCTACTGAGCAATGGTGGGACGGAGAAGTTTTTCAGCGTATCTTGCTCGATGCGCCCTGCTCAGCCACAGGTGTTATTCGTCGTCATCCGGATATTAAACTCACCCGTCAAGCGGATGACATTGCCGCTCTGGCGCAATTACAGGGTGAGTTGCTCGATGCTCTGTGGCCGACGTTGGCCGATAATGGCATTTTATTGTACGCCACCTGCTCCACCTTACCCACAGAAAATACCGAAGTGATCGCGGCTTTTTTACAACGCACCAAAGATGCGCAAGAGCTGCCGTTCACCGCAACTTTTGGCCAAGCACAACCCCACGGACGCCAGCTCCTTGCCCAAGTCGATGGCCATGACGGCTTTTACTATGCGCGATTGATCAAGCAAGCAGCCAACTCAAGCGCTTAAGGACATCAGCATGAAAATTATTATTCTCGGGGCGGGACAAGTGGGCGGCACCCTAGCTGAGCACCTCGCCAGTGAAGCCAATGATATTACCGTGGTAGACACCGACACTGAACGCTTGCGTGACTTGGGTGATCGCTTAGATATTCGCACAGTGCAGGGGCATTGCTCGTTTCCAACTATTTTACGCCAAGCCGGTGCTGATGATGCTGACATGCTGGTGGCTGTGACCAACAGCGATGAAACCAACATGGTCGCCTGCCAAGTGGCGCACACTTTATTTCGTACACCAACCAAAATAGCCCGAGTACGTGAGTCGGCTTACTTAACCCGTTCCGAGTTATTTGCTCCTGATGCGATTCCGATTGATGTCTTAATCAGCCCTGAGCAGGCCGTCACCAACCATATTAAACGTTTAATTGAATACCCAGGCGCCTTACAAGTCCTCGATTTTGCCGATGGCAAAGCGCAGTTGGTGTGTGTTCGCGCCTATTATGGTGGCCCGCTGGTGGGACAAGAGCTGCGTCAACTGCGGGAGCATATGCCCAATGTAGACACTCGGGTTGCTGCAATTTTCCGCCGTGACCGGCCAATTTTCCCCACTGGCGATACTATTATCGAAGTGGATGATGAAGTGTTTTTCATTGCCGCTCGTATTCATATCCGCGCCGTTATGAGTGAGTTACGGCGCATGGAAGACAGCTACCGTAAAGTCATTATTGCTGGCGGTGGGCATATTGGTGAACGCTTAGCCGAGGCAATTGAAAGCCGCTATCAAGTTAAAATCATTGAAATCAACGCCGCTCGCTGCCGTTATTTATCCGACAGTTTAGACACCACCGTGGTGTTACATGGCAGCGCTTCCGACCGCGATCTGCTGGTGGAAGAAAACATTGATGAAGTGGATATTTTCTTAGCCCTGACCAACGATGACGAAGCCAATATCATGGCTTCGCTGCTGGCCAAGCGCTTGGGCGCACGAAAAGTCATGGCGATCATTAATAATCCAGCTTACGCTGACTTGGTCCAAGGTGGCGCCATTGATATTGCGATCAGCCCACAACTGGCGACCCTGAGCACCTTATTGACCCACGTGCGCCGTGGCGATATTGTCAGCGTCCACTCGCTGCGCCGCGGCGCCGCAGAAGCCATTGAAGCCATTGCCCACGGTGATCGCAAATCCAGTAAAGTCATTGGCCGTAAACTCAGTGAAATCAACTTACCGCCAGCCACCACCATTGGCGCGATTATTCGCAACGATACGGTTTTGATTGGCAGTGAAGACCTTGTCATTCAAGCGGATGATCACTTTATTATTTTTGTGGTCGATAAAAAATATATTCGTGATGTAGAACGTCTGTTCCAGCCCGGGCTGACCTTCTTTTAACTGATAACCCCACAGACTTGAACGAGTAGACTCCATGCACTTTGCCGCAATTGGTCGCATTCTGGGCGTGTTATTGATGCTATTTAGTAGCAGTCATATACCACCACTACTGATTGCTCTCTATGAGGGTGGCGGCTCAAGTGCAAGTTTTGCTTGGTCATTTGCGATTACCTTGCTGACTGCGCCGCGCTCGGGCTGAATTGCGGGTGCGCGACGGTTATTTAATTACGGCCTTGTTTTGGATTGTACTGGGTGTGTTCGGAGCGATTCCTTTCTTACTTTCCCCCAGCCCCAACATGGGCGTCAGCGACTCTCTGTTTGAAGCATTTTCCGGCTTAAGTACCACTGGTGCTACAGTATTAACCGGTATCGATCAACTGCCGCATTCCATTCTTTACTATCGCCAGCAATTACAATGGCTCGGA
>SMEQ01000335.1_pt1 | contig 14613 bp, 15 predicted proteins | sample 2456281 | NCBI WGS metagenome assembly SMEQ01 (sample SAMN10132596, study PRJNA489261) | soil metagenome | isolation source: day1 antibiotic-loamy sand soil ammended with raw manure from dairy cow... | place: USA | collected 2015-04-01
CAATTGGTTCATTCTTTTTTAGATTATGAATGGAGCTCTGCAAAATTTTATGAAACAGGAAAAGATAGATTTGAGATGATTACCAGATTATGATGTGGTAGGTGGCGGAACACCAACCACCGGGGGAAAACTCCATTATTGATGATACTGTAAATTCCTTTTTAGAAGCAATCAATAAATAAATCCTTGTCCTGAAATGGATTTGTAGTTTCCCCTTATTTTAGTACAAGATGTATTTTAAAACAACTTAGCTTCTACCAATTCACAAATAATATGACCTATCATAATGTGAGACTCTTGAATTCTCGGCGTATCGTCGCTTGGAACTTTAATGATAAAGTCACTAAGCGCTTTGAGTTCTCCACCATGGGATCCCGTTAGAGCAATAGTCGTAATATTTAAAGATTGTGCTTTTTTGAAAGCCTCTATTATATTTGCAGAATTTCCAGAAGTAGATAAACCAATTAAGGTATCGCCTGGTTTTCCTAATCCTTCGATGAGTCTGCTGTAAATAAATTCATAACCATAATCATTGCCTACTGCAGTTAAATAAGAAGTATTACAATGCAATGCTTCTGAAGGCAAAGGTTTACGATCTTTATAAAATCTACCAGAAAACTCTGCCGCTAAATGTTGAGCATCTGCTGCACTTCCACCATTTCCACAAAAATAAAGTGCATTGCCGCTTTCGAATTTCGTGCTGATTAAGTTTACAATTTTTTCAATATCGCCTAAAAGTTGAGCATCCTTTAGGACAGCTTCTTTCGTTTGTATAGACGCACTGATGATATCTTGTATTTTTGTAAGCATAAAATGGTTTTTTTTTCAAGGAATATCTAAAATAGCTATTTATTTATAATCAAGACTTTTAAAATCACAATATTTTTTCAAAAGCCACTCTTTTATCTTGTCCATAATAAACATCACCTCTATAATCGTAATGCATTTTTTCAAGTAAATGAATCATTGGTATGTTATCCTCACTCGTATCCATTCGAATGGACTGAATTTCAACAAACTTGACATATTTTTCAATCGTTTGAAATAAAAGAGCACCCAAACCTTTTCCTGCAAATGAAGAACGAATAGCTAAACGATGGATCGTCGCGTAAGGAGAAGCGCTCTGCCATGATTTTACCGCATCATAAGCAGGTTCGCCATTTAAATCAATCACAACAGTGGCTATGATTTGTTGATTTAATTCAAAAATGAAACTACGTTGAAGGCGAATATCCTCATGAACCGTATCTGGATTAGGATAATTATTTTGCCATTGACTGCTCCCGGATAACTTTCTTAATCGAATACCATCTTGAAGGATAGCCCAAATAACTTCTTCATCTTTAAAGTCAGCTTGACGGATAAATAACTCTTGCATGATGCGCATTATCTTGAAGTATTAATAATAAAACCTTCATAAAAGCATAAAAGTATTTCATTTTTCCTTGACGAGTTCATGTTATCAGTTAAATCTGTTAGTTTTGCTAACAAATAATATTATGGAAAATCATTTCGAACTTATAGCCAAGAACATTAAAGAACGTCGTACTTATAAAGTGCAATTGATGAATGGCGAAAAAATATCAGATCAAGATATCAAGGATTTATTAGCATTAGCAGATACTGCACCGACTCACGGTCGTACTGAACCTTGGAGATTTACCGTATTTACGGGAGAAGGTTTAAAACGTTTTTGTCAATTTCATGCGGACACTTATTGGAATGAAACAGATGAGAATATTCGTGCTCAATCGAGATATGATTTGTTTCAAAGCTTTTATCAGCATGCATCACATTTAGTGGTCGTGGCAATGAAGCGAACAGAAGGTGTGAAGATCCCAAGTTTTGAAGAATATGCTGCTTGTGCTGCTGCGACTCAAAATATATTATTAGGTGCAGAAGCAAAAGGCTTAGCATGTATTTGGAATACAGGTGGTAAAACGTATGCTGACAGTATGAAAAAGTTTTTAGCATTAGGTGAGGAAGATCAGGTGGTAGGCTTAGTTTATATTGGAAAAGTGGATGAGATAGCAGATAAATCAGCTCAGAGAAGAATTCCATTAGAAGATAAAATCGCTTGGCACAACTCCTAAAATTATGTCGCATCCCATTATAACGCTTATTAAGAAAGACATTTTGCTGGAATTTCGGCAAAAACATACGCTATTCAGCATATTACTCTATATGGTGTCCACTGTATTTAGTTTATATATGATGAATGGACAGCCGGAGGTAACCGTTTGGAATGCTTTATTTTGGATTGCACAATTATTTATCACTGTCAATACTGTAGCTAAAAGTTTTTTACAAGAAAAGCCTGAGAGTTTGCGTTATTATTTCACGATAGTATCACCTTTGCAATTTGTAATTTCTAAATTATTATACAGTTTTATATTGACTCTGTTTATGACATTGTTGAGCTTTATACTGTTTGTCACGCTATTGGGTAATCCTTTATTGAATTTCTTTACTTTCTTTGGAGTGGCGATAGTGGGGGCTTTAAACTTAGGCTTGTTATTTACTTTTTTATCAGCCGTTGCCGCTCAAGCACGTCAAAATGCTGCGATGATGGCTGTCTTAGGATTCCCTATTGCCATACCGATGTTAATCATTTTGAGTAAGATGACTCAAGCGTGTTTAACGAATGTAGTGCAAGAAGGGATGTTGAATATGTTTTTTATCATGGGCTTTATGAGTATGATGATTTTTGTTTTAGCGAGTATTTTGTTTCCTTTCCTGTGGCAAGAGTAGATAATTATTCTCGTTAAAATATAGGAATTATAGATTCCCTTCGTACCTTTGGCACACTCAGTGTTTAAACTTCTAATTTATTATTATGAACTCAGTTTTATTAAATTCTTATCACGCTATTAGCAATATCGGATACATGGTAACATGGGTATTAGGTATCATTTTTGTTTTAGCTTGGATTTTTGTAATGTTTAAATATTTAGATACTTCAGATCTTAATGACTAAAATAGATATTTCTGCTATTCGTGATGAGTACAAAATGCAATCTTTGTCAAAATCTGACGTAGGAGAGCATCCTGTCGAATTCTTTAAAAAATGGTTTGAAGAAGCAGTCAAAGCTGATTTTAATGAAGTCAATGCGATGACATTAGCAACAGTTGATGATGCTGGTATTCCTCATACGCGTGTCGTATTATTAAAAGACATTGAAGAAGAAGGGTTTGTATTTTACACGAATTATCAAAGTAATAAAGGAAAGCAAATAGAGAAACACGATAAGGTTTCTCTTCTGTTTTTTTGGAAAGAATTAGAAAGACAAGTGCGCATTGAAGGTCGTATTGAAAAAATATCTGCAGAGAAGTCTGATGAGTATTTTAACAGTCGTCCTCTTTCAAGCCGAGTAGGAGCTTTAGTTTCTGCACAAAGCCAAGTCATTGAAAAACGACATGTTTTAGAGAAAAAACATCAACAACTCATGGATCAAGCTTTTGCTGACCCTTCAAGTATCAAAAGACCAGAACATTGGGGAGGATATATCGTAAAACCTTATTTCGTGGAGTTTTGGCAAGGGAGACCCAATCGTTTACATGATCGTATAGCGATGGAAAAGAAAGCAGATAATAGTTGGAAAATTTATAGATTAGCCCCTTAAGCAAATGAATCAATCAGCCAGGACATTATATACATCAGAACAATTAAATATAACGATTGAACGCTTAAGCTATCAATTGGCGGAAAACCATTACCCTTTTGACAATACTGTTTTTATAGGTTTGCAACCTCGTGGAGTGTATTTAGCTGAACGCATTGTAAATACATTAAAAAAACAATTTCCAGAAACTGAAATTCATCATGGAGAATTAGATATCACTTTTTATAGAGATGATTTTAATACAACAGGATCGGATGCGCTGCCAGTTGCAAAAGCGACTATAGTGCCTACTTCTTTGACTAAAAAAAGAGTCGTGTTAATTGATGATGTGTTTTTTACTGGAAGAACAATTCGTGCAGGTTTAGATGCTTTGTTGGATCATGGGCGACCTTCAGAAATAGAATTATTAGTATTAATAGATAGAAGATTTAATAGGGAAGTACCTATTCACGCAGATTATATTGGAATGACAGTGGATGCCGTTGACGCTCAAAAAGTTAGAGTACAATGGGCAGACGAGCATCACAACGATGAAGTGGTATTAATTGAAAGAAAAAAATAAAATTTTGCAACGTGGCATTATCAGTCAAACATTTATTAGGCATTAAGGATTTGACTCCTGAGGATATACAGTTGATTTTTAATACTGCCGCTCATTTCAAGGAGGTTTTACAAAGACCTATTAAAAAGGTGCCGACCTTAAGAGATACTACCATCGTTAATTTATTTTACGAAAACTCTACACGTACTCGAATCTCTTTTGAATTGGCAGAAAAAAGATTAAGTGCAGATACTATAAACCTCTCAGCTTCCACAAGTTCCGTTAATAAAGGGGAAACTTTAATTGACACTGTTAATAATATATTAGCGATGAAAGTGGACATGGTTGTCATGAGACATTCAGCAACAGGTGCTCCTCATTTTTTAAGTCAAAATATTGAAGCAAGTGTGATTAATGCAGGAGATGGCATTAATGAACATCCCACTCAAGCCTTATTAGATGGTTTCTCTATGGTGGAGAAGTTAGGAGATTTAGCTGGAAAGAAAATTGCAATTATTGGAGATATCGCACATTCAAGAGTTGCGATGAGTAATATGCATTTACTGACTAAAATGGGTGCAAAAGTTCGCGTGTGTGGACCACCAACCTTAATTCCGAAGTTTATAAAATCATTTGGTGTCGAAGTTTCTTATGATGTGAGAGAAACTTTAGCATGGTGCGATGTGGCTAACGTATTAAGAATTCAACTAGAGCGTCAAAACAAACCTTTATTTTCTACTTTAAGAGAATATTCGATGTTTTACGGCATTGATAAAAAGATGTTAGATAACTTAAATAAAGAAATTATCGTCATGCATCCTGGTCCAATTAATAGAGGCGTAGAATTAAATTCTGATGTGGCTGACTCTCAACAATCTATTATTTTAGATCAAGTTGAAAATGGGGTAGCCGTAAGAATGGCCGTTTTATATTTATTAGCGGGTAAGAAAGCAGATCATATTTAACAATAAAAGAAATCATGAAAGGTATTTCAATGGTTGACCTGAAAAGGCAATATAAAGATATTCAAGAGGAGATTGAAGCTGGTATTCAAGACGTTATTACAAACGCCACCTTTATCAATGGACCACAAGTCAAAACTTTTGCTGATCAATTAAGTACATACTTAGGCGTAAAACATGTCATTCCTTGTGGAAACGGAACGGATGCTTTGCAAATTGCGTTGATGGCATTGGGTTTAAAACCAGGAGATGAAGTGATTACGCCATCTTTTACTTATATCGCAACAGTTGAAGTGGTGGCTTTATTAGGTTTGAAACCAGTATTTGTAGATGTAGATACCGAATATTTCAATATCGATATTGCGTCTTTAAAAGCAGCGATTACGCCTCAAACTAAAGCGATTATTCCAGTTCATTTATATGGACAAGCCGCAGCAATGGATGAGGTTTTAGCTATTGCTAAGGAACATAATATTCCTGTCATCGAAGATACTGCACAAGCTTTAGGTGGAGATTATCATTCGAATGATGGCAAAACTTATAAGTTAGGAACATTAGGTACGATTGGTTGTACTTCATTTTTCCCGTCTAAGAATTTAGGTGCTTATGGAGATGGTGGTGCGATGTTTACGAATGACGATGCTTTAGCAGAAAAGTTAGCAATGATTGCTAATCATGGTCAGAAAATTAGGTATTATCACGAAGTTGTGGGTTGTAATAGTCGTTTAGATTCTATTCAAGCGGTGATTTTAAATGCGAAATTACCTCGTTTAGATGCTTATTGCGATGCGAGAATTGCAGCAGCAGATGCTTACGATAAGGGTTTTGCGAATAATCCATTCATTACAACGCCTGTAAGAGATCCGAAAGCGAAACACGTGTTTCATCAATACACGATTAAGTTAGCAGAACATATTTCAAGAGATGAGGTTCAGGAAGTTTTAGCAACTAAGGATATTCCTTCTATGATTTATTATCCTGTACCCTGTCATAAACAAAAAATGTTTGACTATATAGATGAAATCAAAAATTTAAAATTACCGAATACAGATATATTGACGCCTATTGTATTGTCTTTACCGATACATACGGAGTTAACTACGGAAGAATTGAACTACATTATTCATGAAGTTAATGAAGCTGTTCTTTTCTTAGGGAATCAATAAATATGAAAGCATGAGTTTTTGCGAAGAGTGGTCTTCGCATATTTTGTTTTTAGTAAAGAGATATAAAATATTTTCTTTTATAGTCTGAAAGCAAAATCTTAATTTTACCATTATAAATTTTACTAACCATTACTTTTATAAACAATGGAAGCAACATTAGAACAAGCGATACAATTAGGATTATTAGAATCTGAATTTGAAGAAATAAAGCGCATTTTAGGACGTACACCTAATTTTACAGAAACAGCCATGTATTCTGTAATGTGGAGTGAGCATTGTAGCTATAAAAACTCTATAAAATATATTAAAAAGCTACCACGTGATGGTTCACGTATATTGGTAAAAGCTGGTGACGAAAACGCAGGTTTAGTTGATATTGGTGATGGTTTAGGAGTAGTTTTCAAAATTGAATCACATAACTCTCCATCGGCTTTAGAGCCTTTTCATGGTGCAGCAACAGGTGTAGGTGGTATTAATCGTGATATTTTCACAATGGGAGCACGTCCAATTGCGGGTATGAACTCTTTGAGATTAGGAAGTCTTGAAGTGCCTCATACACGTCATTTGTTTGATGGTATTGTAGATGGTATTCGTTTTTATGGTAACTCTTTAGGAGTTCCAACTGTTGGTGGTGAAATTTATTTTGAGGATTGTTATAATAAAAATCCTTTAGTAAATGCTATGAGTGCAGGTATCGTTAAAGTAGGTGAAACTGTTTCTGCAACTTCTCATGGAGTTGGAAATCCAGTATTCATTGTAGGTTCTGCGACTGGAAAAGATGGGATTGGTGGCGCAAGTTTTTCTTCTGTAGAAATCAGTGAAGAAAGTGCTTCTAAATTGCCCGCTGTTCAGATAGGTGATCCCTATGAAGAGAAGAGAATGATTGAAGCTTGTTTAGAATTAGTTGGAAAGGACTGGTTAATAGGCATGCAAGATATGGGTGCAGCTGGAATTAGTTGTTCTACTGCAGAAATGAGTGAGAAAGGAGAACATGGAATGGATATTGACTTAAGCAAAGTACCTACTCGTCAAAAGGATATGTTGGCTTGGGAAATGTTATTAAGCGAGAGCCAGGAACGTATGTTGATCGTTATTAAAAAGGGTCATGAACATGAATTGCATGCAATTTTTGATAAATGGGATGTAATGTGTGATGAGATTGGAAAAGTAACAGAAGGGGAGTTGATTCGTTTTTATTTAGATGGCGAATTAGAAGCAGAATTACCTGCAGCTTCTTTATGTTTAGGAGGTGGTGCACCGGTTTATGATCGTGAATACACAGAACCTAAATATTTTGAAAAAGTAAAGGCTTTTGATCAAAATTCCATTGAAGATTCAAAGGATTTAAGAAAAGATGCGGAGACGATTATTACATTGCCTAATATAGCTTCTAAAAGATGGGCGTATAAGCAATATGATTCCATGGTAGGTTTAAGAAATTATAATATTGATGCGCCATCTGATGCTTCTTTGGTTCGTGTCGATGATACGGAAAAAGTATTAGCGATGACGGTGGATTGTAACGCACGTTATGTGTATTTAGATCCTTATAAAGGTGCGATGATTGCAGTTGCTGAAGCAAGTAGAAATATTATTTGTTCTGGTGCTCAATCTGTAGCGATTAGTAATTGTTTGAATTTTGGTAATCCTTACGATCCTGAGTTGTACTATCAGTTTGTATATGCTCTTAAAGGAATGGGAGAGGCTTGTGAGCGATTAGATACGCCTGTTACAGGTGGAAACGTGAGTTTCTATAATCAAAGCGAAGATGGTCCGGTTTATCCGACACCAACGATTGCGATGATTGGTATCATGGATCATATTGATCAAAGAATGACTTTAAACTTTAAAGAAGCGAATCATAAGATTTATGTGGTGGGTAAAAATACCAATGACATCAATGGTTCAGAATATTTATATAAATTAAAAGATGTGACGCATAGTCCGGCACCTCATTTTGATTTAGAAGAAGAAGCGGTACTTCAAGATAAGGTTTTAGAATTGATTCATGGTAAAGTGGTTCAATCTGCTCATGACGTTTCTGAAGGAGGTTTATTCACAGCAGTTATGGAAAGTGCTATGGCTGGAAATTTAGGTTTCCAATTGAACCTAGATGCGGATTTAAGAAAAGACGCGTTTATGTTTGGTGAAGGTCAAAGTAGAGTAGTGGTGAGTGTTGCTCCTGATCAAGAAGCGGCATTTAAAGCGATGTTAGCTGATCATCCTTATGCTGAAATCGGTACGGTTACTTCTGAACAAATCATTATAGATGGTGAAGATTGGGGTGCTGTTGCAGCGTGGGCTGAGAAATATGATACTGTTATCGAGAAGTATATGGAAACTTCAAAATAAGAAGTCAATGACCTGCTGTTTTTAGGAATAGCAGTAAGAAATAATCATTCGGGAATTCATTTTATGGATTCCCGAATTTTTTTTGAAAAAATATTATAAAAAACGTTTTAATTTGAAATTGACTCGTACATTTGCCATCTACTATTGCCCAGATGGCGGAATTGGTAGACGCGGTAGACTCAAAATCTGCTTCTCGCAAGGGAGTGGGGGTTCGATTCCCCCTCCGGGCACATTTTAAAAAAGCTCAAATCTTTGATGGATTTGAGCTTTTTTTGTGGTAGTGGCTACTATTATGTGTCTGCATTATCTCTACTTCAACTCCCCAGGGTCATCCTGTAAGGATCCCTCAGCAATATTTGATAAAGAAATTATCGTAACCAGTAAGAAGAGAGACGCTTACAGCGTGACAAAAAAAGAGAAAAGTGCGGAAGTCAGAAAAAACACTCAAATTCATTCGTTGAAAAAACGAAGTAAGTTTAAAGTCCATTCTGGGATACTTAGCAGCGTATCCTTTCACTCATCTTCTTTTATAATGCCCATCTCTTTTGTCTGAACAGGATTTTTAAGATGTTAGGATAGTCAAGATGTTATATTCTTGAGTTTTGTTTTAGCTTTTTCCCTTATCTTCTTTTATCAAGTCCATCTCATTTGTCTGAACAGGATTTTTAAGATATTAAGATAGTCAAGATGTTATATTCTTGAGTTTTGTTTTAGCTTTTTCACTTATCTCCTTCCTTCATTTATATTGTCCATCTTACTCATTTAAAAATCCTGTTCCGCCGTTTTTAAATTGTCAAGATTTAAGTTTTTTATTAAATACTCGATGATATTCTAATCTCTTTGCTCCAAAATTAATAAGTAGTCCATCGTTCGTTCGTTTTGCAGCTACCCGAAGGTGGCGATTTCGAAGCACTTCACTGTCAACCAAGCAGAAACTTTGATAGAAGCACAAAGCTTGATTTAACCACTGAACCGCCACTTTTGGGTAGGTGCTGTTATGTAGCGTTTTTTATTTTTCGTTTTTTAATAATTATTGTCAATATACTTACTATAAGTCCTATTAACAGCAAATATGTCCAATTTACTTTTGATTCAGAAAATGTTTCGGTTCTCTCTAAATTTCCATTTCTGTCGTAGTATTTGAAAAGTCCGATTTCTTTATTGTCTTTAAATTCACCTTCATAGATTAATTTGTGATTTGAGCCGTATTCTTTCCAATAACCTTGCTTTATTCTTTCGGACTTCTGTCCACCTGTCAGAGCGTAAAAAGGTCGCATTAGTGTTGGAACTTTATCAGGCCAACCCATATCAAAACAGTTACTATGTGTCACGTCTTTTGGAGCGTATAATGGTCTGCTACAATAGAGTTTATTTTCAGCTTCTTGAAACTCCTGTTTAAAAAGTTCATAGTCGTAGAGTTTAATAGTTATTTTGCTTATTGGTTGATTCTTGTAATAATCAATATTGTCCTTGAAGTGCGGAACTTCGCTATAATGACCTTTTTTCCGGTGTTCAATTGGCTTAGCTATGAAAAATCTGTATTTGTCAATACTAAATGACCAATAGTTACTTGCCCCTGTCGTATTTACTTTCAATGTGTCAATAACTGGGAAAATAAGTCCAATAGGAGTCTGTCCTATTTGAATTTCAGTTTGATTGTTTAGTGTGAGTATAAATGGAGAAGTAAAATAAATTGAAGAAATTAATTCTCCATCGTCAGCACATATAAAAGCAATTCCTTTGTCTTTGTATAAAAGTCCATTGGAGTGAACCCAACCTGGTTTTCCTTGGTCTTGTTCATTGTCTGGATTTAGAAAATGTTCGTCAAAGAATTCTCCATTACCAAAAAGTTGCTCTATATCCCAACGAGTCGTATAACCAACTTCAATTTTTCCAAGAATGTCTCTTTCCACTTCAGTCTGTCCGAATGAAATGTTGTTTAAAAACAGGAGTGTTAAAATTGATATAAGTCTTGTCATTTGCGGTGTCGTCTTAAAATGCTACATAACGTTTTGCAGATTTGCGATGGGCGGGTTTTTTACCACAAAACTTTATGCGGAGCACAGAACTTTCGGCTACCACAAAATTATCTGCGGAGCACGAAACCCCGCCTATTGCAAATGTGCTGTTAGCAGCATACCAATTTCTATTTTGTCTGTTTGTCGTCACGGATGATACGGTAATTCAGTTAAACATTTGTCCCAAAACTGTTGTCCGTCAATTTCCATTAAATGATTTTTAAAAAAGTCCTTTGTCTCCCTTTCTATAACAGGTTTTGCTTCATTAAATGCTTCCCAAAATTCAACATTAGGCGTGTTAAACATTTTGTCCTTGTCCCGCGAATAATTAAACGCTCCAAAAATGTCTCGCGGTGGAAAATTTGTCCTGTCGGTTGAAGGGCTGTTGCCTACGAATTTTGGATAACGTGTCAACTTGTAAAATTTCGCGTATTGCTGTCCGAAATGGGTGTAGCAAACTTGGTCAACAAGAACTGTAAAAAATAATGCTGTCCCGAAATATGCTTTTTGGCTAATGTCCAAAAAATCAAGATAGTCGAAGTCCTTTGTCAGTGTCTGATATTGAACAGTAAAAACTTGTCTGTCGTCAAAAGTATGCTTACTTCTTTCCGGGACTTTTGAGAAAAAAGTTTGGATGTCCTGTCGAAATTGTCCGTTGTAATATTTGTCAAAATTATTCACTGTCGTTGATGTTTGAACTGTCGTCATTGGTTGCTGCTAACGTTTACAGGTTTATATGTGCCCGAATAAATAGCAATTCTTTGCGCCCAAGCACTAAAGTAATTAAAAAGCACAACAGAACAAGAACCACGTCGCCTGGGCATAATTTAAACCTGATGTTATACGCTGCCTTTATTCAAATTTCACCTCTGGCGGATTCGAAGTTCCAAGTCGAGTAAAACAGATTTCTCGTTGTCCCAGCGAAACCGCTCTTTTATTGAAATCTCGAGCCGCCGTTTCAAGTCTATTTTCTATAGCTGCTAATTGGACTTGAAGCTCAAGCAAGTCAGCTTTAAATTTCAACTTTGGGTTATTATTTAAAAAATCCATATATGGCTCAAGTGCATTAGTCAAGTTGCTATTAATCAATTCTAATTTATGAACAGTCAGGCTGTCAAGTGTAGGGAATGAATTTATCTGAATTTCTAAACTGTCCGCTACACTTTCAGTTCTTGTCGCCAAATCTTTAGGAATTCCTTTATTTTTATCCAAAGATGTCATTAATTTTTTGGTCATTTGAGCCCGTTTCAATAGCCAAATCTTTACTTCTTTCCAAGGTTCAGCTATTTCTGAAGTGTCTTGGGCTAAAGAATATTGAGAAATAGTAAAAAATAATATGATAGCAAGAAGTGTTCGCATTGTAGTTTTTTAAGGTTGCGTATAACGTTTTGGGTATTGCCGAAGGCGGGGAAATCGAAGCCATAAGTTTCGATTTTGCACCGAGGCGAGCCAAAACGAATTTTTATGAGTTAAATTTAAAAATAAAAAACGAATAAAATTCGTTTTTGGCGGTGATAGAAGTACAAACTTTGAATTTAGCACTTCAGCCCCGCTTTTAGCAATACCTTGTTATATCCCGTTTTTATATTATCAGTGTTCCTTGATAAAAAAATGTCATTTTAGCATTTTCTATAAATTCTTCAATCGATGTTTCTTTAGTTGCATTTTGATTGTAAAGCTCAAAATAATATTCAGTTGGATTAGCTACTCCAATTCTAAAAACCCAAAAAATAAATCTTTTCGTTTGTGAATTTGGATTTAGCTTTTCCATTTCTTCAACACAACAAATTGAAAGGCTATCATTTCTTATTAGATTATAAAAGACTTTTTGATTATTAGTTAGAGAGTCAAGTTCTGCTTGAGTTTTTTTAGAAGTTTCTTTTCCAAATACAATATCGGGATTAAAAATTCCTAGTTTAAAAATATTTTCATATTCTGGTTTTTCGAATGATATTCTTAAATATTTTTCTTCGAATTGATATCCTCCGTTTTCAAGAGCTACTATTTTTCCCTCAAATTTTGGATAATTGTTTTGCTTATACTTTTCAGATTTAAATGTTTCGTTTGCAAATCTATATTTATTAGAATTTTCATCCTGTCCAAAAATCAGTTGAATATTTGAAAAGAGAAATATTGTTAGGAGTAAGGTTTTCATAAAATGGCATATAACGGTTTCGGGCTAAACGCAGGGCGGGTTTGCGATGCGCTAAACTGTCAACCTACAACAAACTTACAAAAGAATTACTGAACTTCAAAATTTGCCACAAATGCCCGCCTTGCGCTTAGCCCGTGTTAGCAGTAGTTTATTATCTAAAAGTTTAAAGGGAGTAACATTGACACTTCAATTATTCTTCCTTTATCGCAACCTGGTTGCCAAGCTGGCATGTCTGATACCAACTTGATTGCTATGTCATTCAGTTTTATATTGCTACTGTCTTTAATTGTTGCGTTTTTTATTTCACCCTTCTTTCCCACAGTAAATTGAACTTTAACTTTTCCTCGCTCATTTGTTTTCTTCGGAAATGCTTTTATATATTCCATCATGGCAGTCGTTCCGCCAACAAATGAAGGATAGACTTCATAAATTCCCATAATTCTGGCTTTTAATTTAGAGTCAACAAGTCGTCCTAAAGTATCGGTAATTTCTTTGTTCTCTTGAACATAATAACCAACAAGCGTATCTGATTTCTGATATAAAAACCATTTTCGTTTATCTCTTAAGTCTCCTTCAAGTTCCAATACAAGTCGGTCATGTTCAAAGTATTGAATAATTCCAGTACTTAAGTCATTTTTAAATGGGCAGATCATTCGAATAGAGTCACCTTCATAAAATTTCCAAATGCCCTGTCTTTGTCCATTATTGTCAGTCTGATTAAAATTTTGACAATGAACTAATTTCACAATTAATAAAAGGAAAATAATTAATTTATATTGTCTCATATTTTTGTTTAAATTACTGCTAACGGTTCGCGGCTACACGAAGGTGGCGAATTTGAAGTAATTTCCTTTCCGAATTTTACAAAATTTGACTAGAAAACTAAAATTGCTTGTCAAACCGAAAACCGCCACTTGCGTGTAGCCGTTGTTAGCCACCGTTTTTATTTTTTTCATTTGTCTTTGGGGTCATTCTCAAGTATTTCTTGGTCTTTCTTTTCTAATTTGTCTCTTAATTCTTGGTTGTCAGGGTCAGCAAGTACCTGCTTGTATAATTCTGCATAGTCAGGATTATCACTATAATAAATGTCCACTAACAGATTTGTTGGTGTCAGATATACCAATAATCCAAGTCCGCCAATTACAGCAATTCTTTTAAAAATTCTGTTATAATATTCTATTTTATTTCTGAAGTAGAAAAAAGTAGCTACTATTAAAATAATTCCCGTAATTATAAGTCCAATTCTTAGTTGAACCGTTCCACCCGGCCAAAATTGAAGTTTAAATAAGGCACCAGTAATAATTGCCGAAAATGCAAATCCGAGTCCTACTGCTCCAATTATTCTTTTTGCATTTGTGTCTTTATATGCCGAACTTTTAAAAATATCACGAAGTCTAACTCCGTTAAATAAAGCAAAACTTAAATAGTAGAAAATTGAAAGGGTCAAAAAGGTTAATACGGTCAGAATACCATTTCCTGGTATTTGTAGAAATTTAAGGATTACTGCAAAAATTGCAAAAAGTCCTAGCATAAGTTCAAATTTTTTCATTCTCGTTTATTTTTATTGTGACTATCTTTTCCGCTTATAATAAATTGTCAATCAGCTATAAATTCCTTTTTCTGTCAAATTTTGAGCTTACAAAAAACATAACGTTTGCATAAGAAATCAAAGGTTGCCAATTTAGGTTTAATGGTGGCTAACGTGTGTATATACCGCACAAAACAATCGAGTGCGGTATATATCCACTATGGCTAGTATGTTTTAAAGTTGTAAAATCTTAACAATTACTTCAAAT
>SMEQ01000336.1_pt1 | contig 14611 bp, 11 predicted proteins | sample 2456281 | NCBI WGS metagenome assembly SMEQ01 (sample SAMN10132596, study PRJNA489261) | soil metagenome | isolation source: day1 antibiotic-loamy sand soil ammended with raw manure from dairy cow... | place: USA | collected 2015-04-01
AGTTCATGGCTTTTTTAATTTTGGCTTTCAATGCTTCGGTTTTTTCTTTATAGGTCGCAACCCGATCCAACAGATTCTCTAGCGCACCGGATTGCTCACCGGAGTGAACCAAGTTGCAGTACAAATCATCAAAGTGCTTCGGGTGCTTGCGCAATGACACAGCAAAGCTATTACCGGCGGCCACATCTTGTTTGATCGACTCAATTAGCTTACGCATATTGGGGTTATCGATACCTTCAATAATAATATCGAAGGACTGCAACAAGGGCACACCGGCCTTCATCATCGTCGCCATTTGTCGAGTAAAAATCGCGATATCCATCGGCTTGATTTTTTTACCCGCACTGAATATCTCGATACCCTTCTTGCGCACTTTAGTCGGGTTAATACCTTGCTTGCGCAACTGAGCTTTGACCAACGCAGCATCCTGCCCAGCCATTTGCCCTGACATCGTCGCGCCTTGACGGTTTTTGCCTTCCCATTTGTACAGACTGGTTCTTGGAGTTTTCGCCGCCATGGTTTAATCCTTCGTTACACGGTTGACTTCAGTAAGACTGGTCATGCCCTGCATGACTTTCACTAAGCCCGACTGGCGTATGTTATTAAAGCCATCTTTACGCATCTGCGCATCAATATCGATGGCATTGCCGTCCTCCATGATAAGCCTTTGCAGGTCCGGCGTGCTTTTAACTACTTCATATATTCCGACACGGCCTTTATAACCTCCATTGCAATTATCACAACCGACCGGCCCGTACACTTTAAAAGTGCCGATCTGCTCTGGGGTAAAGCCTTCTTTGAGCAATACATCGTTCGGCACCGTGATTTCTTGCTTACAGGCACAAAGCCTGCGCGCCAGACGCTGGGCAATAATTAAGTGCAGAGAAGTTGCTAAGTTAAACGAGGCCACACCCATATAACGTAAACGGGTGAGGGTTTCTGCAGCACTGTTGGTGTGCAGTGTCGACAGTACCAAGTGCCCGGTTTGCGCCGCTTTAATCGCGATTTCACCGGTTTCCAAGTCACGAATCTCGCCGACCATGATGATATCTGGATCCTGACGCAAAAAGGCACGCAGCGCAGTAGCAAAATCCATACCCTGTTTCGGGTTAACGTTAACTTGGTTAATACCTTCAAGGTTAATTTCTACCGGGTCTTCCGCAGTAGAAATATTAACATCGAGGGTATTAAGGATATTCAAACCCGTGTACAAAGACACCGTTTTACCAGAACCGGTTGGCCCGGTTACCAGAATCATCCCTTGCGGCTGCTTGAGCGCTTCAAGGTACAACTGCTTTTGATCTGCTTCGTAACCCAGCGCATCAATACCCATCTTTGCACTGCCGGAGTCAAGAATACGCATCACGATTTTCTCGCCCCAGAGGGTTGGCAACGTACTGACACGAAAGTCGATGGATTTATTCGCCGAAACGTTAAGCTTAATTCGCCCATCCTGCGGTTTACGCCGCTCAGAAATGTCCATACTGGCCATCACTTTTAAGCGCGCCGAGATACGATCACGCAACTGAATCGGTGGCCGCGACACCTCATACAACACACCATCGGTACGAAAGCGCACGCGGTACATCTTTTCATAGGGTTCAAAGTGTAAATCCGATGAGCCACCCTTAATCGCATCCAGCAGCATCTTATTAACAAACCGCACCACGGGTGTTTCATCCGCTTCATCGGTTTGCTCTGGCCCACTGGACTCAGTTGATTCAAGACTCAAACTGTCCAGTTCAGAATCATCCATACCTTCCAGGCCGCTGACATCTGATTGGTAGAGCTTATCAATAGCATGGCCGAGCTTATCGTCTTCAACCAGCAACGGCTCAACTGACATCCCCGAACTGAAGCGAATATCATTAATGGCGTGCTGATTGCCTAGATCAGAGAGTGCAATAAACAGCTTAGAGCCGCGTTTAAACAACGGCAGAACACGGTATTGCCGCGCTAATCTCTCGTTAATTAAATCTTTGGGGAAGACATTGGCATCAATGGCATTTAAATCAAAATAAGCAATGCCAAACTGATCAGCCGCGAGCTCCATCAAGGCGCGGCTTTTGATTAATTTATTCTGCACCAGCCAAGTAACCAATGGTATTTGGTTGCGCTTAGCCTGCTGCACTGCCTCTAACGCTTTATTCTCATCAAGCAAACCCGCATCGACTACTTGTCGAGCCAAGCCCATCAAATTTGTACTACTACTCATGCATTTCGCCCTGCGCGCATTATTATTGGCAATATGGCGCTACTTATAGCCTAGAACAGCCTTCGCTGCCAAACCCTGCGCGCATTATTATTCAGATGTTTGATCTATGCCCCTATTCCACATTTTTTAATCAAACCTAAGCGTTACAACAACCATTCGTAGCACACTTGCAATAATTTACTAAGATATTGTGTTGTTCTGCTACCCGCCAGATTTTTTAGCCGTAAACCCACGCTTTTCTAGCTCTTCAATAAGCAGTTGGACTTGGTCGCCCTGAATTTCAATCACCCCATCTTTTAATGACCCACCACAGCCGCAACGCTTTTTAAGTGCAGCTGTCAGGTTTTTTAACTCATCGAGAGTTAAAATCAAGCCTTGAATGGTGGTGACTGTTTTGCCGCCGCGGCCTTTGCTTTCGCGGCGTACCCGGGCGATGCCGTCACCGCTGTTGATCGGCTGTTCGGCGCAGATGCAACTGTCTTGCGGCTGCTCGCAAGCGGGGCAGTGGCGGCCACTGTCGGTTGAATAGACCAAGCCGCTGAGCGCGGCAAACGAGTTGGCTTTTTTCACTGTACACACACCTTCGCATTAAACATCACAAATCAATTATTTTGTAAGAACCCAAGTGCATCTCATAGATACCTTTTTAATCCGAAGCGCCGCCCAGTCGCTGGCATGGCCAGCTCATACAAGAGTTTCAGTGCAATAGCTGTATGTCGCAGGCAGATAGCCAGCTCATACAAAAGCAATAATCCAACCCCTGTACGAGCCCGCTCTGCATTACAACCAGCGTCGAACTTTGCTCATGTATTGGCGGTAATCTTCACCGAAATGCTGCAGCATTAAGCGTTCTTCATGGCGAATCACGCCGATGCTGACTGCTAGCACCACCACCGGCAGAAACACCCACGCCCAGATATCAGCAAACAACAGTGCCGCGCCAATATAGAACATGGTGTCAGCGACATAAATGGGGTTGCGGGTCACGCGAAATGGGCCTTCAGTGACCAGTTGCTGAGGTTTACCGTAAGGATTGAGTGTGGTTTTGCGCCACAACATCAACCACGCCGTCCAAAACATCAACAGCGTAGCGGCATCAATCGCCATCCAGCCAAAAAACCACGTCCATGGATTGCTCGGCAGCGGCAACGGCCAAAGCGTGCTCACTCCCCATGCCAGCAAAAAGAAAGCCACATACACGACAGGCGCAGGGAGAATAAAATAAGGCTTACGCATCGAAGTACTCTTGCTGATTTGTATATGGCCGACAGTTTAGCGCGTACTCATACAAACTGCATACAAAGCCTGCATATTGATCGCAGGTGCAGAGGCGTGACGGCCATATTTACTTGGCGCGGACCGCGCTGTACTTGCCCGCGCTGAGCCATAACCGTTAAAGACTGCTGCGTAAACGGCGAATGCCTCACATTTTGCAGGTTCAAATTTGCCTTTTAACTCAGCGCAGCTTTAATGAGTAGCTCCCTCTAACAGTAGGTATGCGCATGCAAGACTTAGCGAAGGTGCTGCACCACGGTGCAAAGAATGGCGTAACCGGCTCCTGCCACCAGATTTTTATTGACGATCACACCAGTTTCCTCGTGGATTGTGGTTTGTTTCAGGGCGCAGAAACCTCACCTGAAGGCCGTGCCAGCAGTGATCAACTGAGCATTGAGTTTGATATCTCTACGGTCAAAGCGCTGATTGTCACCCATGTACACATTGACCATGTCGGGCGCATTCCTTACTTGCTGGCGGCAGGCTATAAGGGGCCGATTATTTGCAGCGAGCCCTCGGCCAAGTTGCTGCCGATTGTCCTAGAAGATGCTTTTAAACTCGGTGTTAGCCGTGATCAAAAAATGGTCGAACAATACGTCAAGCTGGTGGCCAAGCGCATCATTGCCCTGCCCTACAATCAATGGTTGCCAATGCTCAAAGCGCCACTGCCCAGTGTACAAATTCGCCTGCAACGCGCCGGACATATTTTAGGCTCTGCGTATGTTGAGCTGGAAATTCAGCAGCCGCAGCAAAAAACCAAACAGCGGGTGATTTTCTCCGGTGATTTAGGTGCGCCCTATGCACCGATATTATCTGCACCCAAACCGGCCTACCGCGCCGATCTGGTGATTTTAGAAAGCACCTACGGCGACCGTAAGCACGAGCAGCGCCGTGACCGCCGTCAACGCCTGCAAACTGTGATTAAGCATGCCTTACGTGATCAAGGCACTGTACTGATTCCGGCCTTTAGTATTGGCCGCACGCAAGAACTGTTGTATGAGCTGGAAGACATTATCCACCGCAACCAGTGCCAAAGTTGCCTGAGCAGCAGCGCCGATTTACTCAATGAAGGGCAAACGCCTCAACATGATTCAGTCTGGCATGACCTGCCGATTATTTTAGACTCGCCACTGGCCAGCCGCTTTACTCAGGTCTATGCGCAACTGGATAAATATTGGGATAAAGAAGCCCAGCAACGCATCAACAAAGGCCGCAATCCATTAGCATTTAAAAACCTGATGACCATTGACTCACACCAAGATCACCAGCGCATGGTGCGCCACTTAGCAGATACTGCACGCCCCGCGATTGTGATCGCTGCCAGCGGCATGTGCAGCGGCGGGCGTATTGTTAACTACCTGCAAGCCATGCTCGATGACCCACGGCATAACGTGCTGTTTGTCGGCTACCAAGCGCAAGGCACACTGGGCAATCAAATCCAAAAATACGGCCCACGTGGAGGCTATGCAGAGATTGATCAACAGCGTATCAACATCCGCGCTGAAATCACCACCCTCGGCGGTTACTCCGCCCACGCTGATCAAACCAGCCTCGTACGCTTTATAACCGGCATGCGCAAATGGCCAAAGCAGGTACGTTTGATTCATGGTGAGACGGGTGCCAAAGCAGCGTTAAAAGACAAAATTATGCAGGCGTATGCTGGGAAGCAGCATGATGGGGAGGTGGTGGTGCCTGAGTAGGGGTGTTGAGTATTTATGTGAAGCTGGCGCAGCTATTACGCCAGTTTTACTTATTTAAAGGTGAGTAAAACGTATTCACTCAACGCCAACAGGTATCTACCGTGCCCGCGCTCGCGCCGCGCACACCTAATGCATTTAGTGTCAGATTACCGCACTTCGTATCATTAAACTGATTGGTAGCGGTTAAAGTGTAACCACCACCGCCGGCAGCTAAACCTATTGTGTATTTGTCAGTAGGTGAGTTCGCACTAGACAACCCTAGATCTTCGATATCATCAACATCCGTCACATACACATGATTTTGCGAGTAATACCGCTCTTGCCGCGCTGCCACGTCACTTAAAAACGCTTGGCCTTCGGTACGATTACCGCGCTTAACATACTCATCGTAACTGGGGTAGGCAATCGCGGCTAAAATCCCAATAATGGCGACAACAATCATTAACTCTATAAGAGTAAAGCCTCTTTGCATTCGTAATTTCATTATCCAATCTACCCTGTGTGAAGGGCTGCCTAAATAAGACAGCCCTTTGCAGTTAAATAGTGAGGTAGCCTTTATTTATGGCTCAGCTAATTCTTTTGGTATAACAAACCAGCTTTCACGGTTTTTATCAGCAGGAGTAACTTTAATCTTCATTTTATCTCCAGAGGAATCATATAAATCACCTCCAGCAACAGTGAAGCCACCCGGCGCTGAGCCATAACCACTAATGGGGTAGAACTTGCCTTCGTACATATAACCATCTTCATTGCCCACCACCAAGTTACTATTCAGGTCAAAGACGTTGAACTCAAGCCTACCGCCTGTAAGTGGGTTAATACCGTAAGTAAAGCCTGCAACACCTGACTCACAAGGGTCTGTACTCGGCGTACGTGTTTTAAAGAGCAATACTTTGCCAGAAATAATCATATCGTCAACAACTCTCTCACCCTCCAACTCACTGCTACCAGGCTCTTTTAAGTCAAGCTTCCAGCCTTGATTTGCATTGCTGCCGGTCCAAACTGGTGAGTGATTAGTCAGCAAAGCAATATCGCGTGTGATTTTTTTATCATCATCACCAATGTTATCAGTAGTTTTTAGAAAAATACTCTGTTCAAGTAACGTGCTTTTGCTAACAGCATACGAAGTTATAGTTGCTTCGCCCTTGGTATATTTATCCCATAGCCCGTAAAGGGTTTGCATATTAAACGGAGTAACTTTGTCTGAGCTCGCTAAATAACGCCCTGTTCCCACAGCAATTAAATAACCAATCCCTGTCGGGTGACGCGTTATATTTGGCGCAGCAGTAATTGCTTGGCCAGCCTTAAACATTGGCTCTTCGCCATACCCAACAGAGTAGTCATCTGGGTTGTTCGCTTTCAAATCAAAGCGCCACAAGTTGCCCTGAATATCACCGGCATAAGCATAATCGGCTTTACCGTTACCAGTATAGTCAGCAATGCGCACGCTAGATAAGCCATTGTTTGTTACGGCTCCTTTGGCATCAAGCTTTTTCACAACCGCGCCAGTACTCACATCCAGTAGAAATAAACTCGCAACACCCGACTCCGCATTAGGACTGTTATAACCGCTATTCAAAGCTACAACCCACTGATCATTATTAAGCTTAACAACCATGGGGTTACCAAAGGTGTAGCCTAAATCACTCAGACCATCAGGACTGTTTTTAGATCCCGCTGAATCCTCTGTAAACTCCCACAGCAATTCAATGTTTTCAGGATCGGTCACATCGAGGGCATATATACCTCGACCGCCAGCACCTAACGCACCAATCAAGATGGTTTTCCATGCACCGTCCACATAGACATCGGATACATGCAAGGCGCCGTCCACATAAAACTTATGCGAGCCTTCACCAGAAACCCCATAGGTCTTCTGTGTTAACAAATACAGGTTTTCAAGAACAGGTGTAGGGATAAAAGCAAATTTTTCTTGACCTGTCGTAGCATCAAAACCATGCAGCATTCCGTCATTAGCACCCACGTATAGCATAGGTGTTTTTGTAGCCTGTTGCGAAGCGAACTCAGCATAGTTCGTAGTTCCATACAAACCATCAGCTAAATAAGGGACATACTGCGCACCACTGACTAAGACCGGGCTGGAGTTGACAATATCTCCAAGCAGTGAGTCACGTACTCTAAACAAAGTACCTTCTCCGGTGCGTGCACCGCCAATGTACTCCACTCGTTTCTCGCCATTGTCGTCTGTCTTGGCCGCCTCATTTATATTAAACGTATCGCGAACATTCTTTCCTGCGTAAGTAATATTCTCTAAGTTACTCCAGCTGAAATTAGTTAGCTGGTCGCCTGACTGTGTAGCAATCTTAATATTTCTGCTGCTAGGTATAGACGTAACCCAAGCTTGAGTTTTCAAATTAGTCCCAAGATCGAGGGTCTCCTTAACAACACTGCCTGTCCATTTTTCCGCATCAAACTCCGTGCGATACAAACTACGCCCTTGGGTAACAGAAGGGCTCTCAGGTGCCTTACCCACAGCAGGTCGTGTGACAGCAGCATTCTTTTGTAAAATATCGTTAAAAGCTTTAGTTAGCTGATCTTTAAGAGTTAAAGCATTAGTAACTAAGAAGTAATTGTCTGGATCACCTATCACTGAAGCAGATTCACGGTTAGGCATGCCATATTTTGCCGCATACCATAAAGGATCAGCCAATACCTGTGCTGCTTCGGTACTGGCAGGTTCAAACACACGCGTCGTATGCTCAGGAAGAATGCAGGCCGAGTTACTGGTACTTGTATTCGCGCATTCACCAGGCCCTTTACCAGGCGGTGTGTTGAGCTTATATGCGGTGCTATCCTTACTTTTAACTTCTAAATAAATACCATCTTTTTTGGTACCTGAGATAATGTAACCCATATGCATTACAATACCAGCAGCTTCATACTCCTTATCGAGCTTAACAACCAGCTTATTTTGTTCATTCATATAGATTGTATATAAAACAATCGCATCCATATCATGATCGTTTCCTTGCTCAACATCCTCATAGTTAATTCTAAATTGAGCATAAGGACGACCACCGTTTACACTATTATCTTTAGATTTTGCTGGATCCATATTAGCCAACTCTTGCACATAGAAATCGACAATAGTTAGTGTTGGCTGAAAAGGACCAGTTGTATTAATGCCGTACTCAGCTACTGATTTTCCAAAAGGCACCAACGTAACAAAGCCGCCCGAGCCTGTTGGGAACTTGATTTGCGGCAAAGGTGAGGCTAATGCAACGGCGTAGGTCATCATTTTATTGTTAGTTTTGGCATCAGCATTAATGCCTTCTGTAGCACCGAATCGGGCGATACCTGCTGAGTAGTATGTGCCTTTTTTACTGGGTTCCTCTGGTGATAAGCCGCGTACTGTCGACAAATTTGTGACCGTCTTGGCCGACGGCGCATAATCTGCAAGACCGCCCGACTCACCAATAAACACGTTACGGCTACCGCCGCCCTCAGCTTCCCAAATTTTATTGACTTGATAACTTACATCTAAAGGCTTAGCAAGATTAGGGTCAGAAGCGACAGATGAGCCCCATTTAGGGTTACTGCCCGGCACGTTATAGTCATACGAGGGCGTGATATCACTGATGACTGTCATCACTGGCTTAGAACAGTTTGGATAACCACCCTTTGTTTTTCGGTAAGGTGACTCCCAAGAGGGCTGTTGTAAATTTAACTTAGCATCTACTGAGCCTGCATCAGTATACTTATAAGTATCAAGTGCAGCCGTTGCACCTGAGTAATAGCGCAACCCTTCATACATCATCTCGGCAACAGGGTTACCCCACATGTAACACTTCTGGTCACTTTTTTCATCTAAAGGCTTATCTAGAATAAGACCACAATTATCATAACCTCCACCATTAAAGCCATATAACTTTAGATTATTGATCGAATCAACAACACCCTTGTAATCACTTTTAAACTGACCAGTTTTCGGGTCAATCTCATGAGTAAAACTAGCAATATTATTTCTTAGCACACCACCATCAAGATGTTTTTCATAACTGCCTGTTAACAGTCCAAAATACATTTTATCATCGGCACCAAAATCATGCAGAAGCCCAGTGGGCTTGTAAACAGCATCATTACCACTATTAGCGTAAGACTGGCAGTTATCTTCTCTCAGCGCAGGATTGCTAGGACAGACTTCAACTTTAATTGGATAGTGCGTCATAGTAGATTTAAAGTTATTCTCGACGGGAACCCACTGTACTTGCCAGTAATCTTCACCACCACCAACCCGCCCTTTAAAATATCTTAAACTAACCTCATGCTTACCAGCAGTTAGATAAATATCAGCCGAACTATCACCATCATAAGACCTAAACCATTGGCTTCCAATCTTCATATCTAAAGAGCCATTCATTACACTTTTTATCTTATAACTACCTGTTTGCTGAATATTTATATAACCTTTAACTTCAGCTATGTATAATCTATCTGAGTTACATTGCCGATTTTGATTAGCAAAAATATTATTATTATTTCTTATAGGTAGATTATTACTATCAACTCTGCTATGAATACTATCTACACTAGACGAGCCACACTCCGAAGAGCGGCTATTAAATCTCGTATTCATACCTGCTTCATTTGTAGGCTGAGAGTTAGTCTTGGTTCGCCATGTAGTCATCTTAAGGTCTGTGAAAACACTCTCTGGAATCATTGTCCAGTCAGCAGAAGGTCCATTATCAATACAAGCCTTATTTCCCCAGCACATATCACGAGCTACCGGTGCTTCCTTTGAAACCCATTCCCATATTCTAAACTTAGTATTGGTTAGTACTTTTAAGCTCGGTACTGCATCACTTTTATGAATATCAGTTGTAACAGCAAAAAGATGACGATGAGCAGGCGCAGGATCAGCTAAGGGTGCATAGTCGTTAATTTTATAGCTGTCTTTTAATGGATCATACTCTTTACCCCAACTGTGGCCATCCTGAGGAATATATGCGGCTTGTAGAACAGTATTAACTGATTTATTAACTTCATCTACTGAGCGATATCCGCCGTAAAGTACTTTTCGCAAAGCATCCATACGCGAAGTGGCTAAGTAGTTTAAGAAGTCACCGCTCCACTTACCACTGCATTTTTTATTTGTTGCTGTTGATGAGGGCGTAAACTTTCCGTCAGAATGCGTATAGCAAACATTACTATTAAAATAACCAAAATAATCTATCTGTTCTGGCTTATAGCCAACATCAATAACATCATCACCATCTAAATCTGAGTTATCACTGTATGCTTCATAATAAAGTTTATGGTCTTTGGCCATAACCAATAAATTTAGTGGCGGCACCGCACTATTAACAAATATAGGGGTATCAGCAATATCAAGAGGAGCTGCATGTAGTGCTCCTGATAGGGCTAAGTAAGAAACAGCAATTAATAATTTATTTTTCATTTCTATTTCTCCAAGCCTTAGCCGTCAAATACTTTTGAGTATACCGTGCGAACATATAACTTCTCATTCGCATTACCCTCAAACTCAGACTTAGCAGTAATTTCATAAAGGAAGGTACCAATACCTCGCGCTTCTTGGCCAAACTCAGGGTTCAACCCTGCGCTTGGTGCAGGCATCATGAACCATTTACTTTTAAAACTATTAATTTTTGTTCCAGAATGATTAACAAACTTAACTTGATCAACCTCAAGCTCATTGTCACTCCCAATAATAATACATACTGTATGCCCAGCTGGTAATGTGGCCTTGCTTGACTCTTGACTACACTTAATAAAGTGTGACAAATATTTATCGATTTCATTCTCTACATATGAAACAGTTGTTTCACCCTGATTAAAAAGCTTACTATCCATAACGTAAGCAGCTGTAATTCTATTTTCCAACACGACACCACGCATGCTAGAAACAGCTAACAAGGTCAGCACAACAAGTATTACCAAAGCAATAAATAAGCTGGCACCTTTTTGTTTATGAATCACCATGACATTAAATTCCTAAGCATGACAGTTTTAGTAACGAACTGATAAAGCGCACTATCAGTAGGCTTGTCTTCATCATTTTCAAATAGCACATCAACTGCTTTACTTCCTTTAAAGTCTGACAAACTTTTCATAGTACTCGCCACTAGAGCCTGATAACGAATACCTTTTATTTTATCTGTACTAGTTAGTTCATCAAACTCTACGTGTTTCAAGCCTTTATTTGAGTCTGTGCTATCAATAGGGATGGCATATAAAAATTTAAAGTTCGCAATACCACTTACAATCTCTTGACCATTGCACTTTAACACACCAGTTGCACTATCAAATTTAAGCTCTACCACTCGTGAAGGTGCATTCTCATTATCATACATTTCATTAATCTCTGTCGCCGCACTAGCACCTGGATGCAAATCAGAATATGACTGCCCCTCACAACCATAGTCTCGATCACTGTTGTACTGGTAACGGAATTTAATTTCGTTTTCTGACACTGGTTTAATTGTTTGTCCTGCCACTAAAAACCCATCTTCACTTTTAAAAACAGTTTCAAAAGCCAGATCAGGCCTGCGCCTATAACCTATTTTCTGTAACTCTCTATCTAGTATATGAGTCAAAAAACGTACAGATTCATTATTTTCAGCTTGACCTTGCTGAAATAAATAACTTTTTTTATTATCAATATATATTTGCGTAATCCCTAGTATCAGAAAGCTACTGATAGCTAGAGCTACTAATAATTCAACCATTGATAACCCACTTTGGCGTTGTTGGCTGATCATATTAAATCTCCACCGCAACACTATAGGTGCACAATTCAGACTCAGGAGCATCTGAACATTCACCGACTTTAACTTTCCAGGCGATACTTATATCAATCTTATTTGCCGTTGCTTTAATAGAAAACTCATCTTTCAATATATTATCAGTTACACCTGGTAAGAATGCTTTTGCCAGCATAGCCCAAACGCACAACTGCTTATCGGGAGTATTAGCACCAGCTTGGTTATCGTATGTATCGCATTCCAAGTCAGAAAAAGCCGTACCTTTAGCTTTAAAATATGCAGAGTCGGTTTTAATTTCACTTTTATTGTTATAAATTTCATCTCGGTTGGAGCGCAAAATTTCTAACAAGTCATCTACTACAATCACTGCAGTGGTCCGTGTTACTGAATCATTAGTATACTGAATTGCCTTTGTTTGCATTGCGACCATACCCAGCACACCAATCACCGTGAGCACCAGCGTGATTAACACTTCAATTAAACTAAAACCTTGGCTGTTCTTCATGTTGAGCCTCATAGTGTGCACTCGGTAAGTAACTGAGAACCATTTTTATAGCCGCGCGCGTACATTTTAATCATGCCACTGCGTTTAATATCGATTAGGTAGCCATTGGCAAAATCATTATCACGGCAGACTGTGATCTGAACTGCGTTAGAAGCCGCACCATTGGACAAAAAGCTCAACACAAGCGGGCTTGGCTTGGTAACTGTTTTTGCCTGTGCAGCTATAAAGTCTAGCCGACGCTCTGCTGTGCCACCCACCGGCTTAACTTCCCAAGGTGCACCTGTCGTCACCTGGTAGCTTTTGCGAGTTGTGACCGCTTGACCACGCGCATACTGTAAAAAAGTTTTGAGCTCGTCTGCCTTAGCTTGCACCTGATTATTACGAATAAACTGAGTAAAATTTGGCACGGCAATAGTGGCGACAATAGCCAATAGCGCGATGGTGATCATCAATTCGACGAGGGTAAACCCGCGCGTGCCTTTTAGTCGTGACATGGTGTGCTCCTGACGAATTATTGAGTTAAGCATGCATAAGCGCCAGAGCGCTGTCATGGGGTGATAGATGACTGGCTAAAACGGTTAGACCAGTGGTCAAACGGCACATCGGAATGTGATACAGTCGGCACTTTAGCGACGCTACTGGACAAAAAGCCCGACCACCTAGCACTCTTTACACGGGTCATGCTCAGCAACTCTGCTTATTGCTAACAACTCTAAACCGTGCATCTTATTTTAGCTTTTGGTTAAGCAGTGCGCAGTTTACATATTTTATTAGTACATGGCTTATATACAGCTTTTACAAAAGTGACCACCTAATACGTGCCTTCTGGAAAACTTGTAAATTTTCTATTACCCACACAGCACTACGACCCCAAAGGTTATAAAAATAATGTCCAAGCTCTTAGCTTTCATGACCCGCAGTTTAGTGAGCTTCCTGCCAAATGAATTAAAGATCAACGAGCTGAAACAGCTGTTATCGCCGCACCAGCACTCCATGCTGCTCAGTCAACATCGAGCGACGATGATTGTTAATCGTGTGCGTTTATTTGCCATGTTGTTTGCCATTCTGACGCCGCTGTGGGGCATTGTTGATGTCTTGGTGTTTAGCTCTCCGCTGTGGATCAAGCTGGCTCTTTTGCGCCTCGCTACCAGTATCGCTTTTGCCGCTTTACTCATCTATTACCGCCCCACCGGCAGATTGCTGGATGCGTATCGAGCGATGGCTCTACTGTTTATTATTCCGACGCTATTTTATATTGCTTCGCACTCGTTACTGGCTAATAACCAACTCAGCAGCATGTCCTCAGCGGTGGCTACCGGTTATGCCTTTTTGCCTTTTGTGCTGATGGCAGGCTTAGCTATTTTCCCTTTGAGCCTTGCAGAAAACACGCTCTTTGCTGGCATTTTATTAGCCGCGCAAGGACTGGCCGGCTATTTAAACTGGTCGACAGTAAACTGGCCGTCGTTTGCTGGCGGCTTTTGGTTATTGATTTTAATCGCTGGCGTAACGGCGCTGGCCAGTGCCAGCCAACTGGCGTTTATGATCGCTTTGGTCCGCCAAGCGATTCATGATCCGTTGACCGGTGTCTTTTCACGTGGCAGCGGTAAAGAAATTCTCAATCTTCAATGGGCTTCCGCACAACGTAACCAACAGCCGCTGACCCTTGCCTTTATAGATCTGGACCATTTTAAAGCGATCAACGACAGCTTTGGCCATGAAGCCGGGGATCAAGTGCTCTGCGCCTTTGCCAGCCATCTTGGCAAAAGTTTACGCAGTTCAGATAGCCTGCTGCGTTGGGGTGGTGAAGAGTTTCTGATCATTATGCCCAATACGCGTTTGGATCAAGCACAGTTCGCGATACAGCGTATGCAACAAAACGGTTTCGGCACTCGCCCCGATGGTGCTGCGCTGACAGCCAGTATTGGTTTGGCTGAATACAGTGAGGATCAATTGAGCGATCAGAAGCAACTTATAGAGTTAGCTGATAAGCGTATGTATCAAGCTAAGCAGGCGGGTCGCAATCAAATTTGTGCGCAGGGCTAGTCTGATTCTCTAGGTTCACAAAGAAGCTTCTGCTGTAGCTATAGCGCCGTACTGATCAACAACAGTCTGCCGACTGGCGGCGCAAGCTGCTCAACATGGGCCGGCGCGATCTCGTCGACACCGCACAATA
>SMEQ01000337.1_pt1 | contig 14542 bp, 12 predicted proteins | sample 2456281 | NCBI WGS metagenome assembly SMEQ01 (sample SAMN10132596, study PRJNA489261) | soil metagenome | isolation source: day1 antibiotic-loamy sand soil ammended with raw manure from dairy cow... | place: USA | collected 2015-04-01
ACTTGACCATTTGATTCGATCAGCCATCCCGATTCGCCCACTTTTTCAGCTTTTCTAATTTCAGGAACTTTCAGAAATTGACCTTTGAAAACGGGACCTTCAATTTCCACGTACACCACGGAATGATCTTCTTCGTACTGCAATTCAGAAGTGATGCTATTGGCAACGATTTTACCCGACTTAATGATGATCACTCGATCACAAATGGCTTCTACTTCCTGCATGATATGGGTAGAAAGCATCACCGTTTTCGATTTTCCAATTTGGCGAATCAGCTCGCGGATCTCCACCAATTGATTTGGATCCAACCCCGATGTTGGCTCATCCAAAATCAACACTTCAGGATCGTGAATAATGGCCTGAGCCAATCCAACTCGTTGGCGATATCCTTTCGAAAGCATTCCAATTTTCTTGTTCTGCTCGAGTTCCAGACCCACCTTTTGTATCATTGCGTCTACCCGTTGCTTCAAGTTTGGAACGTGATACATTTTCCCTACAAATTGTAAATACTCGCGCACATACATGTCCATGTACAAAGGGTTATTCTCTGGAAGATAACCGATTTTACGTCTGGTTTCCAATGAATCAACATCCACCGGAATCCCACAAACTTTAATCTCTCCAGCCGTCGAAGGAATGAATCCGGTAATCATCTTCATCGTCGTTGATTTTCCAGCACCATTCGGTCCTAAAAAGCCAACCACCTCTCCTTTTGCAATAGAAAAAGTAATGTCATTGACAGCAGCTTGCTCGCCGTAAAACTTCGTTAAATTCTTTACTTCTATTGACATTTCCTTATTTTTAGAGTTGCGAAGATACTAAAAAGTGTTCGTTGAGTTTGTATTATTGTAGAAAGTTTAACGAATTAGGTTCAGAAAAAGCAATCCAATGAAAAGCATAAATAAACGCCATTTTTGTCGATTTTTCACTTTAAAATCATCCAAATTATTCTAATTTCTTATCTTACCAAAAAAATTAATTTTTTATGGGAGATTTAGAATATTTGGTCAAACACACAACTGATTTTATTAATAAATACACCTACGACCTTTTAATCAAATGGGGAGTAAATGAAAAAGTAACCATTTACATCAACCTCATTATCTTGCTATTAGTAACCGCATCGGTAGTCATCATCATTCACTTTATTGTTCGCAGGGCGATTCGACAAATTTTAACTTGGTTTGCACGAGGTAAACGCCCCTTCACAAAGCATTTAAAAGAAAATAAATTTGCGTATTACTTAGCGCTGATTGCACCTGTTTCGCTGATTAATCTATCCATTCCAATCATCTTTGAAAACTTCCCGCGGATGATTCGGCCGATTGAAGTGGTTTTAGACATCTACATCGTTTTCATGATCATCAACATTTTAATGTCGGTGTCGAATGCGCTGGGAGACCGACTTCGATCCAACGATAAATTCAAATATCGTCCGATTGAAAGCTACTTGCAAGTCATAAAAATCATCCTTTACTTATTTGGAGCAATCGCTGTGTTTTCTCAACTGACGGGCAAAGACCCTGTCGCGTTCTTCAGCATCATGGGTGCAGCTTCTGCGGTGTTGTTATTGATGTTTAAGGACACCATCATGGGATTTGTTGCCAGCATTCAAGTTACTATTAACGACATGGTTCGCATCGGCGATTGGATCGAAATGCCAAAATACGGAGCAGATGGAGATGTTATTGACATCAACCTCACCACCGTAAAAGTTCAAAACTGGGACAAAACGATCACCACTGTTCCGACACACACCTTGATTTCCGACTCTTTTAAAAATTGGCGTGGAATGGTTGAATTTGAAGGAAGAAGATGTAAAAGGTCCATCATCATCAAACAAGGGTCCATTCGCTACATCGAAGACTCTGAACTGGATCACTTCAAACAAATTCAAGGAATTAGCAACTACATCACTCAAAAGAAATTAGAAATCGACTTACACAATGAGCGAATCAACGCCAATCGCGAATTACTTCTAAATGGAAGAAACATCACCAACGCAGGTTTATTTCGGCAGTATTCCACTTGGTACATCGATAATCATCCAGGGGTTCACAAAGACAAGATCAAAATGGTTCGTCAATTGCCCCCTACAACCAGTGGACTTTATTTTGAATTTTACTTCTTTACCAATTCAGTACAATGGCTTAATTACGAAGCGACCGTGAGCGATGTTTTTGACCACTTGATTGCCGCTGTGAAGTACTTTGATTTAGAAATATTCGAAGAACCTTCTGGCAAAGATATCCGCAGCATTGGTACTCGGAATTCAGAACCCAATTCAAGCGCTGAATAAGTTCGGAAAGTGTCGTTTTGAAACTTAGAAACTCAAGAGTAAAAACATTCATCGTTCGAGTTGTCGATGTGCATGAAGTTCAAAGTGAAATTTAGTTTGAATCCTCGGGTTTTACGGTCATACAACACATCGCACATACTGTAAACCGGAATGGATTTGCAAGTGACCTATTTTTTCAAGACGTTAAAGTACTGAACCATAAACCCATTTCCTGAAGTTGAAATTACCAAGTTACTTGCTCCTTTCTCAGAAAGATTTACTTGGTCTTTTCCTTCCAAGGGCTTAGCTAGAATGGATTTTCCTTTCGAGTCAAAAAGGTACAAACTATTCTCAATGCCATCAATTAAAGCAACATAGGTTTTTCCATTTTGCAAGGTGATTACATCAAACGCACCCAACTCACGGAAGGGAATCTCAATTTGAAACATTTTAATTCCCTGTTGATTTAGAACATGAATCTTATGGTACGCGCTGAAGGCCAGGTATAAAAAGTCTGAACCTTCAATCAGCCTTAAGTCATTCGGATCTTGATAGTTCCCCAAAGAAATACTCGATCCGGTGTAATCTTGACGTTGCAAAGAGCCGTTTTTGAATGAATAATGTGCGGGTCCGTCTTTGGTTTTTACAGAAACACTGTTTTGATTAATCACGTGGTGACTCTTTAAAAATCGATGTCTTTCCAAGTTCATCGTTTGCGTCTTATTCGACCCGTTGATGGTGGCAATTAAACTTCCTTTTTGAGCAAAAACCGTTACCGGCAAAGTCGTTTTCCCCGCTGACGTTTTGATCACCCCCAATTCACGACCGTTATTGTCAAAGTGTACCAATTGGTTATTCTCATTCATCAGCACAAAGCTTCCCACTCCTTTCCAACGGTAATAGGTAATTGGATTGGAAGCCTGCGTTCCTAATTTGATTGGGAAGTTTGGATGCATATCTCCGTTTGCCTGAATCAAGTAAACGCTATTCGCCGTATTGAACAGAACTTGATTATTTCCATTGTCCAACAAGTCAATCCATTGCGGATCGCTCATCAACTTTCCGTCAATTTCAAGTTCCCATAACTTCTTCTTATCTAAAACGGAGAACACTTTGTTGTTAGATGTCCAAACGACTTGTTGCTTTTTTCTCCCCAAAATAAAGTCTATTCTACCGTCTATTCCTTGTGTCCAGTTTGTGCTCTCCACCAGCTCCGGTTTATCCGTCCCCACCTGTCCTTCTGAACGCTTGGTAGCTTGCGTTTTCACCAAGATGTTTTTATAGACAGAATTGGTATATGAAATTGGCTTGGAAATAAATCGTTCTGAAACTTTCCGCGGCAACTGATCATAGACTGCCATTCTTGATTTTTCAGTCAATGCAATGGTTTTGCCCAACTGATGATCGGCGACGATTTTCTCACACAACTCCTTGCTCTCACTGATAACCACTTTATCGGCAAGGTACATCATGTAAAATCCCTTTTGTTTGTTTCCTGGAAAGTCAACCGTCAACTGTACATTTTGAATGTTCGACTTTTGAGTATACTGAATGGTGTCGTTGTTGATTTCGTTCAGTTCTAAAAATGGATCTTTGTTGTTGCCAAAATCAGAAATAATGCACGTTTGTCCTTGATAAGCAAACTGCACAAATCCACTTTCCATCCATTTATACAAAGGACTTTCAGCTTCAAAGACACCGGACTGCAGTGCATATTTTCGTTCGTAAAAATGATAGTCTGAAAGTTGATTCGGCAAAACTTCTGCAAACAGCTCTTGGTCGTCTACTTTTTCACTATTTATTTCTTGGTTGTATTTCGATTGATAGGAAATGGTCCCATCTGACTTAAAATAAATATCAGTCGCTAAAATCGGATCCGTAAAAACAATGCGACTCGCTGTGGATTTCTTATCCCAAAACGGCCATTTTAGATTTTCCTGGAGTGACTTATAATCACTGGTGTATAACAAGAACAGGTTTCGCTTGAACCTCCCTTCAAAACCATTGTCTAACTTAAAACTGTGTTTCCCGGTGAATTGAACATGAATATTTTTCCTTTGAAAATAAGCCGTTATCTTTGAACGATTCCAAAGCATGGGCGTTTCCACTAATACCACATTTCGCAACTTGGAAAGGTAAACCCGCTCGTTTTGAATTGAATTGCTCAGGATGCGATGAAGCAAGGTGTCCGTTAGAGGAAGAAAATCAGCGGAGATTTCATCCAGATTTATTTCCTGTGTTCGATTGATGATCAACACCTCTCCATCCTGAGTTCCGAAAATGAGTTCTGGCGATATGTGGTCTCTTCTATCCAACAAGTTGAAGCCTACAAAGGTAATCCAAATGATGGAACACACAACAACGATCGTCAATACAATTCGGTTCAACATACTTCTAAAATTATACAAAAAGTAAAGTTAAGTTAAACATCAGCTCCACGGCGGCGTTTTGTCTAAAATAATTAACACTAAAATGTTTAGAATGAACTCTTGAGGGCAGCTCATTTAAGCCGTTTATTTTGACTTCAATCATTGAACCCTCAATTCCTGTCATCACAAACCAATCGTGCTCAAAAACAAAGCAACCTTTATGGTAAATTCAGGTCATAGTTACAAACAAACATTTAACTTCATGATCAAGCACCTTATTCTTTTCATCTCCCTTTCTTTATTGACGCATTTCAGTCATGCTCAACTTAAAAAAAACGTACTTTTTATTGGCAACAGTTATACAGGCGTAAATAATCTGCCTGAATTAATCAAAAAAATGGCGCTATCAGCTGGAGACACGTTGACCTATGACGCGAACATTCCTGGTGGACAAACACTAAAAGCCCATAGTACGAATCAAACCACCTTGTCTAAAATTCAAACGGGCGGATGGGATTTTGTCGTTTTGCAAGAGCAAAGTCAAACACCCGCGTTCCCTGATCCGCAAGTCGCGCAAGACATGTATCCATACGCAACCTTTCTGGACAGTGTCATCAATGCCAATAACACCTGTGTAGAAACTATTTTTTACATGACCTGGGGCAGAAAAAACGGAGACGCACAAAACTGTCCGTTTTTCACACCGCTTTGTACGTACCAAGGAATGGACAGTTTGATTCAAGAAAGATACCGATACATGGCAGAGCAAAACAATGCCATCATCACAGCAGCTGGACCTGTTTGGAAATATTTACGTGAAAACCATCCGTCCATTGAACTTTACTCTTCAGATGAAAGTCATCCATCTTTGGCCGGTTCTTATGCTGCTGCTTGCGCTTTTTACACCGCTATTTTCAAGAAAGACCCTACCGAAATCAGCTTCAATTCAACCTTAAACGCTTCGGACGCCGAGACGATTCGGAACGCTGCTAAAACAGTCGTTTTTGACCAACAAGACACTTGGTTGTTGAACGATTACGCACCTGAAGCAAACTTTACACACACCATCCAAAATGGACAAATAACATTCACCAATACATCCACTTTCTCAGATTCTTACGTTTGGTCATTTGGGGATGGGAACACCTCTATCTTGGCCAATCCTATTCACAGTTTTGCATCAACAGGAACGTATCACGTACAATTAATATCTACAAAATGTTCTGGAGAAATGGATACAACCGTGCAAACCGTGCTCATTAACGCATTAAGTACATCCGTTTTAAATGCAAAACCAACATTCATCGTTTTCCCAAATCCTGCACCTGATTTCATCTCGATTTCATCCAACCAACCATTCAATTCAAGCTATCAAATTTTAAACTCAAACGGCTCATTGATTTTGAAAGGCGAGTTGAATTTAGACGCTAAAACGATTGATATTCGTTCGCTCTATCCTGGCATTTATTTCATTGAGTTTAAAAACCATGCGATGCAGCGGGTGCCATTTATAAAAAACTAAACTATTAATTGTTGGTTTTTGACCGTCATAAAACATGTCAAAAACCAACAATTATACCGGTAAATTTTGTGATTGAATTTTAATAGACTTACCTTTAAAGAAGGCAATATTTATTTTTAAATTTTAGAAATCATGGACGACAAACAAAACACTTCACATTTTAGTGAACAGGAAAGTGAACTCATGAATAAAATTCTCCGCTTGACGGAAAACATTCGTATTAACCATCCTGAAATTGAACCTTTTCTTGGTGAGTTACCCGAAACGATTCCGAACAAAGAAAACCCGCAAGTATTTTTGAAGGAGCTCGAGAAACATTACGAATCTTTAAATAAAATCCTACAGCGATATCTGAGAGAACGAAAGCACTAGTCAAATTTAACCACAAAGGTAGCGCGTTGATATGGCGAAAAACCATATTCCTGAATCGCCATCCGATGTTTTTTGGTTGCGTACCCTTTGTTTCGATTCCACTCATAGTGCGGATATTCTTGATGAATTTGACTCATGTAGTCATCTCGATGCGTCTTGGCTAAAATCGAGGCGGCCGCAATGGATTTGAAGCGAGCATCTCCTTTCACAAAACACTCGTGCTGGATGACGTGTTTGTGAAAACGATTCCCATCGATGAGCAAAAAATCAGGCTTTACCTGAAGCTGATTCACCGCTTCGTGCATGGCAAAAATACTTGCATTTAAAATGTTCATTTCATCCACTTTGTGGTGATCAACAAAAGAAACTGACCAAGCAATTGCTTCTTTTTCGATGATGGGTCGAAGGATTTCTCTGCGTTTTTCAGTCAACTGCTTGGAATCATTCAGCCACTCGTGATCAAAGTCTGGCGACAAGATAACCGCTGCTGCAACCACCGGTCCAACAAGACATCCTCTGCCCGCTTCATCACATCCCGCTTCCAACTGATTTTGAATGTAAAATGACTTTAATACTCCTTCTTGGTTCATCTTGACAAAATTATTGTTATTTTTAATAACTACAAAGTTTAATGAATAAAGTTAATCCTTACAACCTTTTTGTAAATTTGTTCGTCTTGTTAATAATGAAATACCCGTATGAAAATGAAAAAAATAGTATCAATTGCCCTTCTCTCTCTAATCTGCAGCTTCTCGTATGCGCAAACAGAATCAAAAACAACTTCCGTTGTTCAGGAGGAAAACTTTGTTTCTAATAAAGTAAAGGGAGAATTTAATTTTGAAATGCCTGAAGGTACTTCCGCAGCTAAAATAAACGAAACTGCCAAGTACTACACCGAATACTTCCGTGTTCAATACGACACAAAAACACGCATTGCTCGCGTCTTCGACGTTCAAGAAAACATGCAAGGCGTAATTTTACGCTTCTTAATCTCCAATGATATTGATACCATTTCATACAATGGCAAGGAATACGGAGTTGAGAAATTTGTCGCCAACTTTGTACAATAAACAGAAAAACAGCGTAAACAGTGAAGAGTCGACATCAAATGATTGTCGACTTTTTTGTTGCCTTACAAATTGAAATCAAGCGTTTGAAGAAGGTCATTCAAAATTAATTTTAAACAAGGTTCCTTTGCCGACTTTGGACTGAACCTCTATCTTTGCTTGATGCGCCTTGATAATGTTTAAGGTTGAGACGAGTCCGAGCCCCATTCCTTTCGCTTTCGTTGTAAAATAAGGTTCGAAAAGTTTTTTCAAATCCTCTTCTTTTATTCCCGATCCGTAATCCTCAATGAGCAACTGGACACTGTCTTTTTGAGAACTCAATTTCACTTCAATCAAGCCTTCTTCTTTATCATTCGCTTCGATGGCGTTGAAAATCAGGTTTAAAAATGCAATTTTCAACTTGTCCCGATCAATGGCTTTGAGAATCATTTCCTCACAAATATCGGTCTGAATTCGGACATTATTCAACTCGCTGCTGTCTTTCGCGATCTGAATCACTTCAAGCAACAATTCTTTCAAATCAATCTTCTCAAACTTCAATTCAATTTTTCTGGATGAATCCAGTAAGTCGGTTATAATTTCATTGATTCTAGTCGCACTTCTTTTGGCAATTTCCGCGTATGTTTTTTGATTTTCGTTAACTCCTTCGTCCAAAATCCCATCCAAAGAAAGGGTAATGTTGGTTAAGGGGTTTCTAATCTCATGCGTCAAAGTATTCATCAAGCGATAGGTGGCTTCCATTTTCTCCGTTTGAATCTTTGCCTCTTCCGCTTGAATCCGGAGTGTTTCGTCAAAAATAATCCCTTGCCAATAAGCCGGCATCTCGCCATTCTCAAAATAACTAAGTGATAAAAGTCCAGTTTTAAGTTCGCTGTTTTTCGACAGAAAGCGAACACTCAAGTTGGAAACATTTTCATTTAGATCTACTGCGCTTTTAATCTCTTCCAATTCTTCCGAATGAATAAGGTCCAGTAAATTCGTGTTTCTCAACTCATCAGGGGTGTATTCTAAAAAGAACATAGATGCTTTATTGCACTCCAAAAACTCGAGAGAAGTATTGCAAGTAAACACCAAGTTAATTGCATTTTCAAAAATCAATCGGTACTTTCTTTCTTTATCCAGAACCTCTTTGAAGCTTTTGTAACGTTCGGTAGCATAGCGGATTGAACGCTCTAATTTTTCTGCATTTATTTCTCCTTTCACCAGGTAGTCATAGGCACCTGCCGCAATGGTTTTCCGGTCGATTTCTGGGTTTCCCCTCCCCGTCAATAAAACAATGGGCTTGATACATCCAGCTGCAATGGATGACTCCAACAACTCCAATCCGGTCACAGCTCCCAGTCTATAATCTAGAAAATAAAAGTCGTAGTCATTGCTATTCAATTCCTTTTTAGCTTCTTGAATATTATAGCACCAAGATATCTCCATGGGAAACTCCTTGACTTCTTTCAAATATTGAGATGTAATGAAGTAATCATCTTCATCGTCATCAATAACCAGTACTTTCAATGGTGATGTCATACGCTAACTTATATTTTCAGGCAACAAGATCGTAAATTTCGCTCCTTCATCCAAATTACCTTCTGCAAAGATATGTCCTTGGTGATTGTCAACAATTTTTCTACAAATAGAAAGTCCAATACCTGATCCTTTGTATTCTGCTTTTGCATTCAATCGTTGAAACACGTTGAAAATCTTTTCACTATATTCCTTCTCAAACCCAATTCCATTGTCCTCAAATTCGATCTTTAAGAACGTTTTCCCCGCTTTTAGCTTGTGCTTTTTAATTTCTTCTTTACTTGCTGGAAAGGAGGAAATACGGATAATTGAATCTTCGTTTATTTTCCTGAATTTAATTGAATTTTGTATTAAGTTAGTAAATAACTGTCGAAGTTGAGTGGAGTATCCTGAAATTTTATGAGCTAACTGCACTTCCACCGTGACTTTATTTTCTTTGATTGGAATTTCCAAATCAGACAACACGGATTCAATCACCTGAAGTAAATCCAACTCTTCCGGAAAAGTGGTTTGGTTGGAAAGTTTTGAAAAGTCCAGTAAGTCGTCCAGAAGCGTGCGCATGCTCTGACAAGAAGCTTCAATGCGCTCGATGTAATGTTTTCCCTCTTCATCCAACACATCGTGGTACTTGGTGGAAAGTCGCTCGGAGAAAGTCGCAATTTTACGCAACGGCTCCTGTAAATCATGAGAGGAAACGTAGGTGAACTCTTGTAAATTCTGATTCGACTTATCCAGTTTAGTGATTTCCGTCTCCAGTTTTTGCTTGACCTTGTAGTTTTCAGTGATGTCGAGTACCAGTCCTTGAAATCCTGCGGCATTATTTACTTGGTCTGTAAATGGAGAAAATTCAACACGGATTCTTTTAAATTTCCTGATCGATTTCAGATAGGAAAATTCGACCTGGAATTTCTTGTGTTTTTTGACCCCGTTTTTGATCTTTTGCCGAACTCCTGGCGCCTCTCCCGGATCCACGTACTTGATAATATAATCCAGAGACAAATCTTTTGATTCTGGAGTGGTTCCAAAAACATCATGCGTACCTCTACTCCAAGTGCATCGCATTTCAGCAACTTCCATTACAAAAAAGCCACATTTCAAAGATTCTTCCATGCGTGGAAAAAAAGTATCTAAGTTAAATGCTGGCGTCTTCTTTAAATTTTCCATTAACTATGTAAAATTTGATTCTTTGAGCTTATAAATGATGCTTAACGGTACTAATTTCTCAAAGATTTATTTGTATATCTATTTTATAATCTGACTTTTAATCAATTCTTCAGAAAGCAAATCACTCCATAAATCCGCACACCTGCAAACCATTCAATTCGATCATCATTCATGGTTTTCTAAAAAAAATCAAGCTTCCCAAAAAAATCAACAATGCACTAAATTATAAATTTCCAAACGCTTCAAAACAGATTTTAGCTTTTATTGTGATTTTTAAACAGTTTCATTCTTTTTTTCCTATCTTTATTCGGCTTTTAACAAATATCGCTTTTTATGAACAGGCAACGCACGCTCATTTACGCTGGATTTATATTTTCCATTTTTACTCTTTTGGGTTTCGCGTTGTTTTATTTGACACGTCTCAACTCCGTTGAAGATTACCGAAATCGAGTGGATCACTCCTATAAAATCATTCTTCAAATTGGGAAGCTGAAAGAGAACATTCTCAACGCTGAAACGGGTCAAAGAGGTTTTTTAATCACCAAGGACAGTGTTTACTTGGAACCGTACTCCGTGTCGCACAAAAACATACATACTATCTTCTTAGAGTTAGATTCTTTGACAAGTACGAGTAAAGTACAGCAGCAACACTTAGATACTTTAAAGGCATTAATTCAAACCAGCTCCTTGCTTCTCCAGCAGAACCTATCTGACCAGAAAACTCCTTCCGAATTCGCTGAACAATTTGAAAGAAGTAGGTATTACATGGACAAGATTCGAGAATCGATGGCAAAATTAAAATCCAGAGAAGTTGCTTTACTCGAACAACACAACCTCAAAAGACAATCTACTTATTTGTCAAGCACCTTGAGCAGTTACGCCATTCTATTTCTTGCTTTCTTGGTTTGTTTTGTTGGCGCCATCGTGATCATCAAATTTTTCAACCGCATTTTGCGATATCAGAAAGAATTAAATGAAAAGATCTATCAGCTAGAAAGTTTAAACCAAGAAATCATCAGTCTTTCTTTCGCGAGTTCGCATAACCTCCAAGAACCTACTCGAAAGGTTCAAATCATTATCGATAAACTGGAATACGAGAATGCAAGTACACCAATTATTGAAAAGAATTTTGCAAAAATCAAACAAATTTTCGCTAAACAACAAGAGACCAATAAATTAATTATTGATTATTACGCCATTTTAAATCGTCCGATAAAAAAAAGCAAAATCTCATTGAATCCTTTTATCGAAGAGTTAATCGTTGAAAAATACTGGCAACACCAATCGATATTTCAAATTGAACCGCTGCCCAACATCGAAGCGGATGCGGTTCAAATTAAGCGATTATTCACCAACCTAATAGACAATTGCATTACTTTCAATCGCGAGCAGAGTGACTTGCGGATTGAAATTAGCGAAGTTCCATTCACCTCAATTTCAAACGAGTATTTATCCAACATCAACGAGGGCTTTCAAGTCATTTGCATTGCTGACAATGGAGTTGGAGTTCCAAAAGAACTGCATGAAAAAATATTTGAATTGTTTCAAAAAACCGACGACCGAACCGATCTCGCATCCAAACCTGGGATGGGGCTGAGTTTTAGCAAACGTATTATGCTCAACCACAACGGTTGGATTGAAGCACACAACAACACCCCAAAAGGTTTTAAAATATACATTTACTTCCCCATCTGATTTTTTTTTCAAAACCCGAAGAATTCTAAAACAAAAAAGAGGTTTCGCTAGACCACTAACGAAACCTCTTTTTTGTTTAATCGAGTGAACGATATATTTACTCAGGTAAAATCTCCATTTTCGTTGCAAAATGCAAGCAGTAATCGCGAAGATCTTCCACAATTTTTGTTTCTCCCGTCGCTTTTTCAAAGGTGTCTGACATGGTCAATAACGTTTGATGGAAGAACTGTTTCATCTCCTCAATGGACATTTCATCTGTCCACAAGTCAATCTTTAAAGTACTCTTATCTTTCGGGTCCCAAATGGACAACAGCATCGCTCTTGCCTCTTGATTTTCAACCTCACCGTCAGATGCACTCCAAAGCATACGCATTGGAACATTGTTTTCATTCATTCCAACATTGATCTTTATTTCAGATGACTTAACAATGTTTCTTTCTTTTAAATCTACACTCATAATTCATTATTTTATTTCGTATTCTTGTAATATTTGATTGTATGGCACTTGAATCATATCTGCCAAACTCATTTTAGGATTTGCCTTCATAAAGGACCGAACCATTTTCCATCCCATAAATTGTCCCAGGCGATCGGGACCTTTTTCAGGTAAGCCTGCCGTAAATGGTGCGTCGCTTAAGAAATTCATTTGATCGCGCTCATTTTCGGAAAAGAGCATTTTTTCTTTCACCAAGTATTGCCAGAAGGAGTATTCGTTCTCATTCGCCCAGTCCATGTCCTCTTTCGAATAGCGCATGATGATGTTTTTGTCCACTTTAGGGAAAGCAGCTTCTGTGAGGTAAATGATTTTCCCCCAATAAATCATCTGTTCCGCTGTATTTCCTTTGGATTCTGGAACAAAATGAGTCATAATCCAAGCGGTCAAAACATCTCGCTCTAAGTACTGAGCATCCATTTTGTCTTTAATCCATTGAAAAATTGGGTCGGGAAGTTCTTTGATCACATCCGTTTCGGCACCAAGGTAGCGCTCCAAACTCACTCCAACCTCCTGCTCTGTGCAAAATACATTGCTTGCAAAATGGGAGTTTAAGAAGACGATGTTCTTTGGGAAATTTCCTTTGGGAAAATGATATTTCAGGTGTTTAAACCCATCGATAAGTACTTTTTTCCGCGGTGCGAGATCTTCAAACTTCTCGGCAATCCGCACTTCTACTCTCGCAACAAATGGATCGCTCACAAACATTTTAATTCGACTCACTGTTCCCGAATCTGTCAATGGACCAACGCCAAGACATTGACCTAATTCATAGGCTAAAATTTCATTTTTGAGGATGCCTGAATTCAGAATAACAGGAGCTAAATCTGCTTCGTTTGTATGAACAAATATCGAATCTAAATTTACAAAACTCAAGTCTACTTCAACCGTGTCAGCATTCACATTCAACGGATTATGTGTACAAGAAGATGAGACCAACAAACTAAGGATAAAACAGATAATATAGTTTGATTTCATTTTATTTCTTTAAATTTGTTGCTAAAAGTAATCATTATCGTCGAAATTGACGCGAGAGTGTTAACTTTGAGCTACAGATCACAGATTTAAACAAGAAAAAATCACATGAAAAAAGTAATATTCTCAGCCATTATTCTTGGCTTTTCAATGACTTTACAAGCACAAGATGCTGCTGACAGAAAAGTTCAAGCTGGATTAATTCTAGGTACAGGTATGAATTTCCAAAAATCGGGAACCAAATACTTTAACGCAAACGGCATTGGTTCGGACATGACCATCGGCGCAAACGTAAACTTTTCGCTCAAAGAAAACATTGGATTAAATACCGGACTTGAATTTGACTTCTCAAATACAAATTACAAACCGAACGCGATTGATGGCCCTGTTTTCTATCAATATGATGACACCAAAATTTTAAGAAGAAAAGATGCGACTGCTGCAGATAGCAGGTTTCAACTTTCTGAAAGAAAACAAATAGCAACCTACGTTTCCATTCCAACCATGGTTTTATTTAGAACCAACTACATCGGTTATTTTAGATATTTCGGTAAGTTCGGATTGAGAAATAGCTTCCTGTTGTCTGCGAAATCAAACGACAAAGGAATTGATTACAGCACGATTACACCAGCAGAAACCACGAACAAAGGCATGAAGCGCAAGAATGAGATGTTGTTTTACAAAGGTTCTGTCGGTTTAACAGCAGGTGCGGAATGGAATTTCTCCGGAGCAACTTGTCTCGTAGCTGAAATTGGCTATTATTATGGATTTACTCCGTTGTATTACAATCCAAAGGAAGACAATGCTAGCCTTTACACTTCGGGATTAACAAACGGAACGGGTTCAGATAAATACATTTCTAACGCTGCAACGCAATCCCAATTGTCGTTGAAGATCTCAGTTTTATTTTAAGATTTTGAATTATCCCCAAATAGCCAATCACATTGTTGATTGGCTTTCTCGTTATTGCAAACAAGCTAATCTCAATGGATTCATCATTGGCATTTCAGGTGGAATAGATTCTGCGACTGCCGCGATCCTTTGTGCTCAGACAAACTTGGAGGTCATTGTTTTAAACATGCCCATTCG
>SMEQ01000496.1_pt1 | contig 14516 bp, 13 predicted proteins | sample 2456281 | NCBI WGS metagenome assembly SMEQ01 (sample SAMN10132596, study PRJNA489261) | soil metagenome | isolation source: day1 antibiotic-loamy sand soil ammended with raw manure from dairy cow... | place: USA | collected 2015-04-01
CATGGGATTCTCCGGTCTTCCAATCTTGATGGCCAATTCTGGAAATGCGGGTTGCGACATCGTGACCACCGAAGATCAAGGCTTTTGGAAAATAGACAATGAAACTGGAAAACTTTTAGACGGCCAGTATTCGATTACGTGCACAGGTGAAAATTATCAAGTCATTTCAAATCTCGCTAAAGTGACTCTATTGAAACGCGTTGGTACAGGAAATTGGTTTTGTCCCGGTGTTCACCTCGCTACTACGGGAACACTCAGCATGCCGATTGTCTCACGTTCCGGAGTTTCCGGCTGGTCGAATTTTGGATTTGGCGGTGGAATTGGAAACCCTTTGCCCATTGAGTTAGCATCTTTCAAAGCGAATTGTAATGAAAATCAAGTGGATATCGAATGGGTCACAGCAAGTGAATTCAATACAGCCATTTTTGTGGTGGAAAAAAGTCGGGACTTGGTCCAATGGGAAGTTATTTTACAAGTGAAAGCCGCGGGAAATTCCAATGTCGAAAACCAATACCACGAAGTGGATTTAAATACTGCTAGCGGTATTTTTTATTACCGTTTGAAAGAAATTGATTTCAACGGACAAATAGAAATTCACGAACCAATCAGTATTTCTTGTGAAAATAAAACCAATTCAATGGCTGTTTTTCCCAATCCAACAAACGGTGATTTTACAGTGGAAATTCAGTGGAACGAACCCAATATCCAAGCACAATTGCAAATCCTTGATATAAGAGGAAAAGTAATGGACGATAGCGCTGTATATTTAAAAAAGGGAACGAGTAAACTGGAATACCATTCGAAAAATCTGCAAGCTGGAATTTACTGGATTTATTTGAAACAACAAGGACCAATTCGCTTAGCGCCAATCCGTTTATTTTTAAGCAACTAAACTTTTACAACTGAAATACTTGGGCTTTGATTAAGCATGTATTAACAAATGATGAATTCTTAAACTTATTTGTTTTAATTTTGAAAATATATTTAACTTTACCGCAAGCTATTTGATAATTTCCTCTTGCCGACGTGATTTTTGGCAAACTGTCAATAGATAATGATATGCTTACTTCTGAAACAAAAACAAACAAAACTACCTTAGTTAAGAACCTTGTTGCGCTCTTTTTAATTTTTATTGGAACTTTTAATGTGGGGTTTGGGCAGATTTCCGAAAGTTTTGATTCTGGTTTACCTACTAGTTACAATTCGACATTAACAACATTAACCTTAGGTTCGGGAAGTTGGCAAGTTAGAAATGTGATTGCAGGAACAATTGGTATCCAATCAGGAACAAAATCTGCTCAAATTAAAAGTGCTACTAATGCTCAAATCATAACTCCAACTTTAACTGGAGGTGTTGGTACTATTTCATTTTATGTAACTGCAAGTACAGCTTCTGGTGCTTACGTAGTAAACATTTCAACTGATAATGGTATTTCTTGGTCACCTGCTCCAGGTTCACCATTTACCATCGGAACTACAAAGACACTGAGAAGTATTAGTGTAAATAATTCTTTAGTGAATAAAATTCAAATTATACGTACAAGTGCTACAATTTATATAGATGACTTTTCGGCAACGTTATTTGTCCCAACTTGCACCGCCCCCACAGCCTTAGCTTTTGAAGTACAACCGTCGAATGTCGTTCAAAATGCAACAATGACTTCCATTAAAGTGAAAGCCATTTGTGCTGGTGGAGCAACAGCAACAACTTTTACTGGTCCAATTAATTTAAAACTTAATGATGGTTGTGGTTTCGAATACAACGGTACTGTTTACGCTCCTGGAGCTGATATAACTGTTAACGCCATTGCTGGAGTTGCTACTTTTCCAAATATTAAATTTCTAAGAAGCTCACAGTCAAACTTAAATTTTACAGCCAGCTCAACAGGCCTAAGTTCGATCACCAGTAATAACTTTGACGTAACACCTTCAGTTGGAGCTCCATCGATAACCACTATTATTCAAAATGATTTTGATGCTAATACTGCTTGGGGATATCCATCTGTTGTTTCTACAACTTATGGTGGTTCAGGAGGCGGAGTTTCAGAAGTCGGTATTGTATCTCAAGCAGGAACAAATGTATTGCGGAAAAGACACACAGTGAATAATGGTTCAGGTGAAACGGGTTCTCAAAGTGTAGTTACATTCGACAACGTAACAGGACTTTCAGTTTACGACGAATTATCATTCTTTTTCAATGTGCTTTCATTCGGTTCAGGAGATGGTGCAGGAAATGACAAAGGCGAAGATTTTTGGCTGGATGTATCAACAAACAACGGAAGTACTTGGACAACCATCTTGACTGAAGAAGGACTTAGCAATCGACTTTTTGTACAATCTGCATCGCCAGTAACTGCTTTGTCTCTAAGCACCAATGTAATTTTAAATTCCGGTACAAAAAGTGCTTTTAAAATATCCCTAACAGGTATTTCACAATTCAGCTTTAGATTTACTGCAAAAAATAATCGATCACAAGAAAATTGGGCCATCGATAATGTAAAGTTGGTTGGTACGACTTATATACCCGGCTCACCGTTTAACCTGCCGACTGCTGAGATTGAATCAGAATCAGCCATTTGCAATGATGGAAGTGGGATTCAACTTTCTCTGGATGTTGCTTCTTTTCAACCTACTTTAACATACGCTTGGACTCCTGCGGCTACCTTGAATAATTCTTCAATACAAAATCCAATTGCCCATCCTACAACTGCGACCCAACTATACACAGTCATAGTAACTGATGGTCATTATTGCAAAGCAACTGACAATATTCTGGTTATTAATCCTGGTTTTGGAGGAACACCTGGACTTTGGACAGGAGAAGAAAGTACGGATTGGTTCGATTGTCGCAATTGGAGTGATCAGAAAGTTCCTACAACAGCAACCGATGTTGTAATTAATCAAACAGGAGTAAACGAATGTATTATCGACGAGCATGATGCCGTATGCAACTCCTTGTTGCTAACAACCAACAACAATACAAATAATAATTTAACACTTACCACAACTGGTACTTTAATCGTTTCAAATGATGTGTCCATAATTAAAACGGGAGGAATTGATATCATCGAACTGAAATTATTGGATGTTTCCAGTTTGATCTGTCGCAACTTGTTGATTGATGGGCAAAGCACTGGAGATGCCAAATTAAATCATGAATTATCAACCACATTGGTAACAGTGAATGGAAATTTAACGATTGAACCCGATGGAGAACTTGACCTAAGTGACGGGAATACGTTAACGCTAAATGATGGAACATTGATCCTTAAAGGCAATTTTACAAACAATGCTACTGAATCAGATTTTAAACAAGGAGAATCTCATGTTATTTTAAACGGAATAATCGATCAGCATATTTCTATTGCAGGAACCAATAAGGAGATTTTTTACAATCTTACAATAGATAAAAACAGTGGGACAGTGATTCTTGCAGACGATGTTCGGATTCAAAAACAACTCTTCATGATCAGTGGTAACATCAATACACAAGCAAGTATTCTTGAATTAGGCGAAAACATTGGTGCATCTGAAAAAGGATTGTTGAGCTATACCTCTGGATTTGTAGTTGGAAAAATGCGTCGTTGGTTTGACGGAACAAATTCAGGAAACGCAACCGGTTTATACCCAATGGGATTTGAAGATTTAGTTGTTGGTTCTGGATTGAAAAATCGCCATGCGAGAATAGAATTTACCAATGCGCCAACTTCTGGCGGACATTTAACAGTAGAATACATTGGAACTCCAATGACTTTAGATGGAATTCCTATTTTAATGCCCAATACTGGAGGAGCTCCATTTGACGTAACCACAACCGAAGATCAAGGATATTGGAAAATGGATAACGAAGCGGGGAAATTAACAAACGCAGCATATACCATCACTTGTACAGGAGAAGGATATCAGAACATTACCGATTTATCCAAATTAACTTTATTGAAACGCGTTGTTGCGAATGATCCTAATTGGTTTTGTCCTGGAGTTCACATCCCTGCAACAGGAACGAATGCCATGCCAACTGTTTCTCGTTCGGGTGTTTCAAACTGGTCTAACTTCGGTTTTGGAGGTGGAACTGGAAATCCACTGCCGGTTGAGTTAACCGCTTTCCAAGTTTCTTGCGAAGAAGACCAAATTCAAATCCAATGGAGTACAGCGAGTGAATTGAATTCTTCTCATTTTGAGGTGGAAAAAAGTAACGATTTGATCAATTGGAATTTGATTTCAGAAACCGCTGCAGCAGGAAATTCGAACATAAACATGGATTACCAGACGAGCGACATAGAAAGATCAAGCGATGTAATCTATTACCGTTTAAAGCAAGTAGATTTAAACGGCGAGTCAAAGGTTTACGGACCGATAAGTACTTTGTGTGAAATTGAATCCAATTCCATGAAGGTGTATCCAAATCCAACACAAGGAGAATATCAAGTCGAAATTAACTGGACGGAAACGAGTACGAATGCACAATTGCAATTACTTGATTTGACCGGAAAAGTAATCGACGAGATGGATGTGAACTTGAATACGGGTACAACGCACCTTCAATTTAATCAAGGAAACTTGCCAATGGGAACTTATTTAATTCGCTTGAATAACAAGCACAACATACAATTAACTCCAATTCGTTTGGTGATTGCCAGATAATAAAAAAAACTCCATAATAACCCTATCATTGAAATCAAAAAAGCCCCAAAGTTCATTTACTTTGGGGCTTTTAAGTAGGTATTTGTTTATCTATCAGGTTCTTTTTGTTTGATCTTTTAGATGCAATCCAATGCTTGTTTCATATCTGCGATGATGTCTGCATGATATTCTACCCCAACGGAAATACGAACCAATTTGTCGGTAATCGACATGGCGTTTTTCACTTCAAAAGGAACATCGGTGTGCGTCATTGTATATGGGTGCTCTGCCAGCGATTCGGTTCCACCTAAACTCACTGCTAATTTGATTAATTTCAAATTATCCAAGAAGGTAAACGCTTCTATTTCGCCGCCTTTTACATCAAAAGCAATCATTGCTCCAGCAGATAAAAACTGATTGTGGTAAATCTTTTTGTCGCGTTCGGTTCCCTGCTCGTCAATGAAACCAAGGTAATATACCTTTTCCACTTTGGGATGATTTTTCAAGAAATTGGCCACCTCAATCGCATTTCTAGCTTGTTGTTCCATTCTCACTTTCAACGTTTCCAAACTTCGCATCAACATCCAACCGGTGAATGGTGCTGCCATGTTACCCAAGAAAGTTCTCAATCCCTTCACGCGTGCCATCAATGCTTTGGACCCCAAACAAGCTCCTGCAATCAAGTCGGAGTGACCGCCGATGTACTTCGTTGCCGAATACAACACCAAGTCCGCTCCGTGCTTCAAAGGATGTTGCCAGATTGGTCCCATGTAGGTGTTATCCACAGACAAAATCACGTCGCGATCCGCCGAAGAGAAATGTTTCTTAATGGATGCGCACATCTCTATGTCAATCAGCGCGTTGGTTGGATTGGCAGGTGTTTCGATGTGAATCAAAGCCAATTTATCTCCTTTTCCAGTTGCGTTAATTTTTGCAATGATTTCTTCTTCGGTATCCGTTGGAGAAAATCCGATGGAATCGATTTGCAATTTTTTCAAAAAGTTGTTGATGAAGTGATCGGTTCCACCGTAAACAGGTCTGCTGTATAGAATTAAATCTCCAGGAGCACAAAACTCCATCATTACTGTTGAAATAGCAGACATTCCGCTTTCAAAAACAGCACAATCTTCTGCTTTGTCCCACAGACACAATCTGTTTTCTAAAATCTCCAAATCAGGATTATTCAATCGACTGTAAATCAAGCCCATTTCTTCTCCTTCTTTTTGTTCACTCAAACCATACGCCACTTCAAAAAAGCGCTTTCCTTCCGCCGCTGATTTGAAAACAAAAGTGGATGTTTGAAAAATAGGGCATTTTAAAGCACCTTCTGATAGTTCTGGTTTATATCCGTAAGTCATCATGAGACTTTCCGGACGCATGTTTTTATAGTCCATAGTAATTTCTTTAAAGTCAATTAAAAATAGATCTTATTTCTGCATAAATCAATCTGAAAGAAAATAAAACTGTATATTTATCTCATACAGTTAAAAAGTACGGTTCAATTCATTTTATTGTCATGGAAAAAGAAAATTATCCTTTCGAATATCAGCTCGACGTCATCGATGACCAAATTTTAGCGTTGCTCCACAAAAATGCAAAACTCGGTTCCAAAGAAATTGCCGCAAAAGTAGGTCTGACCGTTACACCCACGTACGAACGAATCCGTCGCCTCGAAAAACGCGGATTCATCAAGGGATATGTAGCGATTTTAGACAAGCGAAAACAAGGGAAAAACTTGCAGGTCTTGTGCAACATTCAGTTAAAATCTCACCACGCCGAAGTGTTGAATTTATTTGAATCGGAGGTCATCAAGCTGGAAGAAGTGAACTCCTGTTACCACATTGCAGGAAATTTCGATTATTTATTGGTGATTGAAATGAAGGACATGGATGAATATGCCCATTTTCTAAAGGAGAAATTAGCTACTATTCCACACATCACAACGGTCCAAAGTTCATTTGTGATGCGGACTTTGAAGGAGGAGTTTGCGAATTAACACACTAAAAAACAACTAAATCCCAAACGCTCCCTAAGAAAAAATGAATTACAGTTTTACTATTGTAATTTATATTATCTTTAAATGAGAAGTTTTTGAAATAAAAAAACCTGATCTTAGAGATGAGGCTTCATAACGAGATTTAAAAAAGGAACTGTCTGAAATTCAAGATAATACTTACTATAAATATCTACAATTGTTTTTTGTAATGTTACGAAATAACACTACATTTGTACTATCATTAGTGCCCCATCATTCTTTAAGCTTTGATGCTGCACTCTAAAATAGTAAAATTAAAACCCAGACTTGCTCTGGGTTTTTCGTTTAAGATAATCATTGGTATATAAAGGAATTTCTGATACCTTTACATCAAACGTATTTCCATCCGCAAACAACAAAACGAATCCATCATGAAAAAAGCAATCTTATTCGGAGCAACAGGTTTTATCGGTTCGTATTTACTGGAAGAATTGTTGAATAATCCAGCTTATGAACAAGTAACAGTGGTTGTTCGAAAAAAACTCAGCCTAACTCATCCAAAACTAAACGTTTTAATTGGCGACTTTCATTCGTTAAGTGAACTAAAAAGTCAAATGATTGCGGACGATGTTTTCATCACCTTGGGCACGACCAAAAAGAACACGCCAGATCGAACGGAATACTATCAAATCGATCACGATTACCCGATTTTAGCTTCTCAACTGGCGAAAGAAAATGGTGCTAAAGCTGTTTTTATTGTCACTGCCATGGGCGCCAATGAAAATGCTTCCATTTTTTACAGTAAAATGAAAGGCGAAGTTGAAAGAGATTTGATCGCACTGGATTTTGATCATACGCACATCTTCCAACCTTCCATGATTTTAGGAGATCGGAAAGAAAAGAGACCGAGTGAAAGAATCTTTCAAAAAATTACGAAACTAATCAATCCACTTTTGGGCGGAAAGATGAGTAAATACAAAGGAATCGAAGGCAAAGTAGTTGCCGTTGCGATGAATAACGCAGCTAAAAACTCCTCCGACAAAGTGAAAACTTACCAATGGAAAGAAATGATCGAATTGCAATAATTCATTGTAACCTGATTACCAAACCTCTAATCGAACTGAACTAAAATGCTTCTTTGATGATTTTCGAGTCTTCAATTCCCAATTCTTTCAATTGTTTTAAAACCGCATCCATCATCGGCGGTGGACCACAAAGATAAAAATACGAATGCTCTCCTTGAATTTGCGACTGAATCAATTCCTTGGTGATGAAACCGTGCTCATACTTTTCATGTTCTTCTTTGGACAGTACATTGGTAAAGTTTTCTCCCAACAGTTGACTAAAAAATTCATTTTCGATGATGTCGGCAGCCGCATTATTGGCAAAAATCAATTTATTACTTTCGAGTTTGTCATTCTTTTCCAAATCTTTAAAAATGGAAATAAAAGGCGTAACACCAGCGCCACCGGCAATGAAAATTCCTTCGCCTTGGTATTGAATATCGCCAAATGGCTCGCCAATTAAAAGTGATTCGCCTTTGGACAGTTTTCCAATCTGCTCGGTAACACCTGCATGATCTGGGTATTGCTTGATAAAAAACTCCAAATAATTATCTTCTGGAAGTGAGGTAAAGGTAAATGCTCGTAACTCATCTTCCCATTTAGGTTTATCCACCGCTACATCAACTGCTTGTCCGGATAAATAGGAAATCCCCATTGGTTTTTCGGTGATGACGTGCACGACATTATGAGTCGCGTTTCTGATATCTATGATTCTTACTGCTTCCATGTTTTATTTATTTTAAATGTTATTCATCACATTCTCGGTAATTCGATCACATCTACTGAATCCAAATTCAAAGATGTTTTTGTCACTGCTGATTTCGTAAAGCTTCTGTTTGAGCATTTCTTTCGCCCGATATAAGCGAACTTTCACATTGGCTATCGTCAAATCCAGGGTAAATGCAATTTCACTCAAACTCATATCTTCCAACTCTTTGAGAACGTAAACTGATTTATATTTAGAATCCAACTGGTCGATTGCACTTTCTAATAGTCGCTTCGCCTCTTGACGTATCATGTTATCTTGCGGATTTAATTGTTTGCTATCTGGAATTTCCAAAATCGCATTTCCACCCAAGAGATCGCGATGTGCATGCAAATGAATCAGTTTCCCCTTTTCCTTCAGTCTCGCCAACGATTCGTTGATGCCAATTCGAATCAACCAAGTAGAAAAAGAAGCTTCCAATTTGAATTGATCCAATTTGAAAAATGCTTTGAGATAACTGTTCTGCATGACATCCTCAATGTCAGCTTCTTCATGGATATAACTTCGAATGATGCGATATAGTTTTTGGTTATTTCGTCTTACTAAAATCTCATAAAGTTCTTTTTCTCCACCTAAAATACGTTGGATTATTTCAGACTCTTTGACATATTGATTGCCGAATTCACTGATTTTACCTGTTCTGATTGCTTCCATGTGACATCTCTTTATATGAATTAGATAAGGAAAGTCATAGAAAGTTACAAAAAAATGTATCCTTTTTGAAATTTTATAATCAAATGATAGAAATAAATAATTAAATCATTAAAAAAAGAATCAGATGAATTCAAACGTACAACTTGTCCAAACCATTTTAAAATACACTTTTGGACAGGTTCCAATCGTCGCTGGAATCGATAAATTCACCAATATTTTAACCAATTGGAGTCAATACATCTCAGAAGGATTTGCAAAAATGATTCCACTCGAGCCAGAAGCCTTCATGATGGTAGTTGGTGTAATTGAAATAATTGCCGGAACCTTGGTATTAACCAAAACAAAGTTGGGCGCTTATGTCGTATCGGCCTGGCTTACCGCAATTGCTTTAACGCTCCTACTCAGCTGGAGTTACGTAGATGTTGCAGTGCGAGACTTGGTGATGGCAATCGCAGCATTCTGTTTGGCAAAATTATCTACGGAACAATTTACTGGGAAAAAAGCGTAATCTGCTAGTTAAAAGGAGCTCTGTTTACATTGAAGTGCAAAAAGCGCACGCCAAAATAGAGCTTCTTTTAATTGTATTATTAGAGCGTATTATTTTCCTCCTGATCGTAATTACTTTTCTCCACAATATACAAGGGACGATTTAATACATTTCGATTAATTCGATTGATGTATTCTCCGATTACTCCAATGGAAATCAATTGAACTCCTCCAATAAACATGGTGCTGATGATGATGGAAGTCCAGCCGGTAATGGTTTGATGCAGAACGAAATGTGAATACACCGCATACATGATAATCACAAAAGAAATAAAAGAAAAGAAGATTCCCAGCATGGAAACTAGTTGCAAGGGTTTGTCAGAAAAGCTCGTGATTCCGTCCAAAGCAAAACGCAACATTTTACCAAAAGAATAACCCGTTTTCCCGTGTTTTCTTTCATCTCTAACAAATAAAACTTCACCTGATTTAAATCCCAACCACGCAATTTGTCCGCGGAGAAATTTGTTTTGTTCGGGCATCAATTTTAAGTATTTGACCACTTTGCTATCAATCAACCTAAAATCTCCTGTATCCAACGGAATGTCAATGGACGTGATTTTTTTCATCACGCGATAAAACATTTTTGCCGTAATCTTCTTGAAAAAACTCTCGCCAATTCTTTTCTCTCTTTTGGCGTAAACGATGTCGTAACCTTCTTGGTATTTCTGGTACATTTCAGCAATCAATTCCGGCGGATCTTGCAAATCGCCATCGATGATGACCACTGCTTTTCCTTGACAAATATCCAATCCCGCAGTAACGGCAATTTGGTGTCCAAAATTTCGACTGAAATTGATGTAAAAAACACGGTGATCTTGTTCTGAAAGTTTTAATAATTCCAAAAGCGAATGATCTTTACTTCCATCATTTACAAAGATAAACTCGTAATTTTCTGTGATTTTAGAAACGGTTTTCTTCAGACGGTTATAGAGTTCGTCAATAATTTTCTGTTCGTTAAAAATTGGAATTACAACAGAAAGCTCCACTTTTTTATCACTCTTTTTCTCCATGTATCTTGTAGGTTACAATGTTTCCGTAAACGTCTATAATTTCAAAATTATAATGTCCTTCAACGAACTCTTTCAAATGTCCTTGATGTGTAAAAACAACATCTTCAGGTGCTAATTTTGTCCAGTCTTTAAACGAAGTTTGAATGTCTTTGTTGTTCAAATTGATGATATAAAACCAAATATGCGCGTTGTATCCATCCAGCAACACGTGTTTATTATTCACGTCGTGTCTTCCTTTTACTGCATCTTTCATGTATTGACTCAATTCATAAAAGGCGACTTCCGATTCCATTTCCTTTGCACCGTTGGTTTTTTCAAAAATCGTTTGATAAGGACCAATCGCGATGACAAACAAAAATAAATAAGGCAACACATTGACCGTTAATTTCTCATTAATTGGATTCGAATTTCGCAATATTTCAAAAACAAAATAGATAAATACAGCAACTAGAATAGCAATAAAAGGATACAGTGGCACATCGTACCAAGCCAATTTCGTTTGAGAAGTGGAAATAATCAAAAAGAAAGTAGTGATCATCAACGTTGAAAAGATAGTTAGCCTTCTGATTTTCGAATCCTTTGTTGCTAAACCAACCACCAGTCCAAGTGGAATCAAAAGGTTCCAACCTGTTAATTTGTATTTTAAGAAATTGTTGTAATAATAGGCAAACTCATGTTTATGATTTTCAACTACTTCCAGGTAACGACCTCCAAGCTCATTGTTCTGAACAGCAGCAAGATAACCTGGATTAAAGATTTCTCGCAAGAAATAATAACCTAAAACCAGCAAAAGAAAAACCCCTATTCCATAATAGAAATGTTTGCTCTTCAATAGAGGAATCAACTGTTTGCTCAGGATACTATATATAAACATCGCAGGAACAAACAAAAGTCCCGTTACACTTTTGGTCAAAACAGCCAAAGCGGTGAAAATGAAGAATAAATACAAGTGCTTTTTATTTTGTCGCTCACAATAAACGAAAAACAACAGCCCGCTGATGGTTGTAAATAAAGCCAATAATGAATCGTAATCTCCCGTTCGAGTCGCGTGATCGTGAATGTAACCTTGTGAAGTTACCAAAACAACAACCGTGATAAATCCAAACCAAAAGCTTTTCAGGTATTTTTCAGAAAAAACCATGATTACCACACAGGTAAACAAAGCCGCAATGGCAGATGGCAACCTGACCGCCAATTCATTAAATCCAAATATCTTGATAAAAAATGCTTGAATCCAAATGAGTAAAGGAGGTTTTGTGTTCCACATATCTGGCAAACCATCGAAATAAGTGACGATTAAATTTCCATTTTCAGACATCTCATAGGCGTTAATCGCCAAGCGAGCTTCGTCCCAAATTCGAATTGGCAAAGCGTCTAGGTGAGCGAAAATAGGCGTGTATATAATTGCTGCAAGAATTATGTATTTCAAATAAAGAGTATAATCCTTCTTTATCATAAGTATAGCTTTATTTAAATTATCTGTTTGATTAGGAGTTTGCTCCTGTCCGATAACATTTCTCAAATTTAGACATATTTCACAAACTCCTCCTAGCTTGTGCTTAAATATTCATCGCTGATAGCAAACCCAACGTAATAAAGTCCTATTTCTGTCCACTCTTCACTTGTAAATGTTCCATTTTCTGTCCTACCAACATCTTGTGTCCAACGGATTCAAAGCCCAACTTTAAATACAATTTTTTAGCGTTTGGATTGTTTTCTTCCACCAATAACCCGATTGTTTGTCGGTTTTTAATCACGTATTCTGAAATCAAAAACTGCAGCATTTTGGAACCAATTCCTTTTCCTTGCTGATTTGGACTAACACCAAATGAATCGATGTAAAATTCTCCTGCCTGAGTTTCATCCTCTGGATTGAAGACTATCTGATGATGCGTTTTGATGTATTCTGAAATTGGCCTTCGCAATGCTGTCAATTGTGCTCCATCGTATAGGTTCACAACCCCAACAACTTCGTCTACTTCCGCTACCCAACAATTTTGATAAGAATACTGATTGTTTTCACGTTGTCCAGAAAATCAATTGCTTTTTGATGATTCTTCTCTCCAAGAAACGCATAGACAATTTCTTCCATAGCTGAAAAGAGCAAGGGCGCAATAATCTTAGAATCGCTTGGTTTTGCTTTGCGAATAATCATGTTGAGAATTAATTTAAATCAAGTTGTTTTTGAAATTCCGCCAAGTATTTCGACAAATGAAATCCATCCATCAAGGCGTGGTGCGCTTCTATGGAAACGGGCATGATCTTTCTGTTATCTCGCGTGAAAAATTTACCAAAAACAATTCTTGGAATCGAAATCGAATTGTCCAAGGTACTCGGTTGCAATAATCCGGTAAATGAATTCCACGGAATACTTGAAAAATGAATGACATCAATTTTCGGCTCTCCATCAATCAACCGAAGTCCTGTGGAGTTTTGAACAGCTTTAATTTCTTGCTGCAGTTCGGCATTAAACGTACTAAAATTTTCAGAAAACTTGATTCGTGCGAAACCAAAAGTTTCATCTCCACGCATAATGGTTGTTTCTGCGTTGATGGTGTCGTAGCAAATCACTCCGTCGTCAACAATCCGATATCTAAACTCTTCAACGGCATTAATCGCTATTAATGACTTGTGAAAATAACTTGCATAAAAAGATTGACCTTTTTCTTTTGCATTTTCATAACATGCTGTACAATCTACTTCAGCTACAAACCCAAAATAGGGACTTGCCATTTTTGAAAAGAATTCAAAGTGTTCTTTTCTTTTCCAATTATCTACGTCTATTACTCTCATATTTATTTTATTTCCACAAGGGAACTTTCAATTTAATTTAAGTTCTGAAAATCAAAATTGATTTCCATTAAATGGATTACTTGTCGTCTTCCGTTGTGTTAATTTCCAACTCTACAAGTACTCATATTTCCTTATAAACTTCCAAAAACGGAATGCGCATTCGATCGCCCCAAACACCGCCATCTTCCCGGATCCCACAGGAAACAACCATGTTAATTTCTGCACCGTAAGGCAAGTTCAAAATTCGTTTTAGTCGCCTACTATCAAATCCTTCCATTGGGCATGTGTCATAACCTTCACTGGCCATCGCTAACATAAATGTTTGAGCAGCTAACGCACAGGTTTTATGAACCACTACCCGCTGGTCATTTTCTGTTACTTGATAAATGATTGGTCTGAAAAGTCCGATAATAACAACCATTATTTTTCGGAATAAACCTGCAAGTCCTAAAAAGCGTGTGTACAAAAACGGCATCACAAATCCGTAGTACAATTTCCACCTTTTGAGTCTGGTTTCGTGTTTCTCTTTCGGACTATTTTTTAGCACGTTTTCGGTTTCCAGGTTCAAAATCGCTCTAGCCCTTTTGCGATGTAAATCTTGTCGGGTCACAAAAACTACCATCTGCTGAGCTGTTGAAGCAGCTTGTTGACTCAAACAAGCAACTGTAGCTTTTTTCATGACTTCCGGACTGGTAATATGATAAAATTCCCAAAGCTGCATGTTGGAACTGTTGGGAGATAAACTGGCAAGCTGCAAGCAATGTTTTACTTTTTCAGTATCTATCGGTTGCTTACTGTAATTTCTGACTGAGCGACGATGATGTACTATTTCTTCAAAATTCATATTAATGGGATTTTGTGACTGGTCTAAAAATGTTATGTTCTTCAATCAATTACTTTTTCTTAAAGATATTAAAACTCAACTCTAATTTTTTGTGTTGAATCAACTTTCGCCAATTGATGAAGAAAAGTCCGAAAAGCAAAATCAAACCAAAGAGAAGACTTATCAAGGATTTCCATGACAACAAGTCATCGAGAATACTTTGCGTATTTTCAACGGCATACTTTCCCATGTGAAGCATGAT
>SMEQ01000344.1_pt1 | contig 14464 bp, 14 predicted proteins | sample 2456281 | NCBI WGS metagenome assembly SMEQ01 (sample SAMN10132596, study PRJNA489261) | soil metagenome | isolation source: day1 antibiotic-loamy sand soil ammended with raw manure from dairy cow... | place: USA | collected 2015-04-01
TATCTATTCATCAATAATTTGATGATACTGTTTGCTTAGAGTTGCAGTGAATAACCTTACAATAGAAAAGGCGAGAATATCTATGTAGATGTTCTCGCCTTTTCTATTTTATATGTGATGTACTCATCTTTCCTATCTAAAATACTTCCCATAAAAGGGATTAATCTTTCTATTTATAAAAGCATGTCCTAATACAGAGATAAGAATAATTGCTGCACTTATTAGCGCAGTCATGGCTATAGTTTCATAACTGTTTTGATGGCGCACATAAATGGCATACAGAGCCCATACTCCTACCACTGCAAACTCGCGCATGCCACGTGTGAATATCAAGACTAAGTTCAACAGCGTTGCGATCACTATCATCACAATTGTCCATGTTATAGCAGATAGCGGACCTCCATCCCAACCAAGCTTAGACAAATAAGCAGAAATGTTGGCAATTGTTGCTACAGCAATCCATCCGGCAAAGATGGAGATGGGCCACCACCCAAATATAATTGTTTTTCCGGGAGCAGACCATCGTTCCATATTGGTATTCACCACAAATTTGATGAGCGAGAAAAGTATCACTAACATAACCAATACTGAAACCAATGTGTAATCGTAAAGCCATACTACAACCCACAATCCTGTACCTACAGTGGCCAGTGCAAACCAAAGACCAGATTGACTAATAAAATCGAATGTTCTCTTGCGTATAATTGTGCGATATATCTGGTAGCCTGCAAATATAAAAAGAGCTAAGAAAATGACACCCCAAATGGCAAACGCATATCCAGCTGGAGTGAACAAATTGTCGTACTTATTGCTCATATCGCTCACTCTATTACCATTGATGGTGTATAGTTGCGAGTAATAGTTGATGCCGATAGTAAACAATACTGCCAGCATATTGAGAATGGAGAGGGTTTGTTGTTTTTTTAATGTTTCCATTTAATAGGGTGGGGTTTAGGGTTTGATTCTTCTGTTTAAACATTTTCAAGAAAAGAAAGGTTCATATGTAGCCTCCATAAGTCTGAATCATTACTGAAAAGAAGCTATAAAGGTAAGAAGAAACCTTGCATATTATTTACATTGAACTTTCTGTTAAGTTCAAGACTCATTTAACCAATTGATTCTCCCTAATATACCCCAGCCGAACCAAATCATCTTTGCTTTTCGTCAAATGTGTTTTCCCATCTGCAATGAGGTATATGTTATCACAAATATCGAGTACATGATTGTATAAATGGTCGGTAATAATTATGCCTTTGTTCTGTTTCTCTTTGTTGATAATGCTCTTAATTGTTTGGATGTGAACAGGCATTATTTGTGAGAAAGGTTCGTCCAACAGGCAAAATTTGGTTTTCGATGCAAGTATGGTGTAGATTTCTACAATTCGGCATTCGCCACCAGAAAGGTTTTTCAATGGGGAGTTGTAATACTTTTCGAAACTGGGGAAATAGGCGGTGAACTGCGCAAAGTCGAGGCTGAAGTCTTTGAATATTCTTTTGATGTGCAAGTTCTTGGGGATAAAGTTAAATTGCGGCAAGTATCTCAAGTTTTGGGGATCCTTATATCCTTCAAATATTGTAGTGTCATCGATGCGGACTGACTTATCTGCTGTTTTCAGCTCCCCATAAATAATATTGAGCAAACATGTTTTCCCACTTCCATTGCGTCCGAGTATGCCGGTTATTTGTCCTGTTTCGTTTTTCAAGAATACATCCTGAAGAATTCTTCTTTCACCAAACGCAAGGATAACACTATCTACTTCAAGGTAATGCTTCATAGTTGTGAATAGCTATGGTAATGATGGTGACTAAAAAGAGAGTGAGATCAAAAACTAAAGTTGGAATCCAAAGCATTAGCTTAGATATTCCAAGATTTTTGTAATAGTAATATTCGTCTTTCTTGTAAGTGTTGTTGATATAGAATATTGCGCCGAGGGAGAAGATTTTGAACCAAAAGAAACCCTGTATCATAAACACACCTTTGCTTCCACTAAAATAAACAACCACAGCAGAAGCCAAAGTTATTAAGATGCTTGCAAAAGCAAATGATTTGTAGAATGTGAGTATTGAACGGAGTGTTTTCATTGTGCCCGACATTTGTGAATCTGAGAATATGGGCAATGAACCCTTAATCCTCTTAGACGTCCTAATCCATCAAAAACTCTCCTTAGCTTTATCTACAACTCTCTTCAAAGCTACCTTTCCAGTAAAAGAGATGTTCTCGATAAGTACGTTTTCTTTGATTTCGGCGTGTGAGTAGTTTTTGTACAACTCTCCAACGGCTGATTGCAAGAACTCTTCGGAGAGGACCTCCATGTTATTAAACGATAGGATTACTTTGTTGTTTTGGAAAAAAGCTTTCAGGATAAGATCGTATATTTGCTGACCTTCTTCGGCATTAATCCCCTTGACATCGCCTAAAATAGATTCTATATGAATAGTTGTATTTGTCATAATCTTAAAAATTTGGTTTTACATCAGTTTACACTACCTCAAAGATACATTAAATAATGTATGATTGTTATGGAAATAGAGATGAAAAATAGAATTTTAAATTGATGACAACTGTGAGGGGTTATTACACTATTTATTTTACCCTAAAACTATACGTCACACCAACTCTCACTCCCCATTCCAGCATTCGCAAAGGGTAGTTTCTGATGAGAAAGTAAGTAAAGCGTGTGTTTTTGCATAAGGGTTTACAAAGAGACCAATACCATTGTTGAACTCATATTGTGAACCAATCCCCAATATAGCACCCATGCCACTGGCTACAGGGCTGGATGTATCTACATCGAAGTCCAAAAGCAGACCTCCATTTGCAAAGAAGTAATTTAGGAAGTTAGCTCTTACAGTGATAGGTATATTTATGAGAGAGAAATCCTTATCGAAAGGAGGTCTATCCATATCGGGTGGAAGATTGAGGTAAATAGTAACGGTATGTTTTGCATACTCTACACCAGTTTCAATGTCTAACCAATTGTTGATTGGATGGATGTAGTTGATTCCAAAGGTGTAGAAGTTTTTACTATCATAGCTTGCTGCGCCTATTAGATCGTCAGAATAGAATGGATCGTTTTCGCCAAAGGATGAGAAGGTAATACCTATTCGTTGATTGCGCGTGTTTTTTTGGGAACTTGCAAAATGCACGGTAAATAAAAACAGGGATAGGATGATGAAGGTTTCTGTTTTCATAGCTATTACTCTTTCAATAAATTAACTATACAAATATAGATAATCTTTCTTTAAGAATAAGCAAGAATCACAAAAGTAAATTAGAGTTGCTATAGTGTCTAATATTTGCACATAGTTTTAGTTACGCTACTCTACTCTACGCCTTTATCACCGCCATTGGCGTCAACTCCACCTGTATATCCACTAAGTCTTCTTGCAATGCCATCACCTCTTGTATATCTTTGTAAGAACTGGGAGCTTCGTCCAAATCCTTCTTGTGGCGTAGTGCATGCAATACACCCAATTTATTCATCCTATCGGTTTCTGCTTTAAGGTTCAATGATCGGCGAGCCTCGTTCCGGCTCATAGTTCTTCCAGCTCCGTGAGAACAAGAGTTGAATGATAGCGGATTGCCTTTGCCTTTCACCAAAAACGAACTTGTTCCTTGCGAGCCTGGAATCATGCCCCATTCACCTTTTTCTGCTCTGGTAGCTCCTTTGCGGTGCACGATGAGATGGGTGTCAAAATGATTTTCCCATGCAGCAAAGTTGTGTGGCTTGTTGATAAAGTTGGAGAACACTACATTGGGGAGCACGTCTGCAAATGCCTCTTTCACTCTCTCCATCATCAACTTTCTGCTCTGTAGAGCAAACTCAATGCAATAGTCCATCTCTTTGAAATAGCTTTCGTAGCCTGCCGTTCCACGTACAAAATAGGAAAGATCTTTAGGCGTTTTATTGTCTTTCAGTTTGGCTTGTTCTGATACTGCTTGTTTGTGATAATGATTAGCAACAGTGAAACCAATGTTTCTTGATCCCGAATGCACCATTATCCAAACAAAGCCGTCGGTTCCTTTTTGTATTTCTATAAAGTGATTACCTCCGCCCAAAGTGCCTATTTGATTGAGTGCACTGTCGTACTCTTGATTTACAATCAGCAGGTCTTCAGTCCTTTCAGGCATCCAGCTTTCGTCTTGTTTCTCTTTGTGATGTTTAAACCCTACAGGGATTGTAGCGCGAATTATCCTCATAATCTCTTTTAGGTCGTGTTGCTCTATATGTTTATAATTTGTTCTGAGCGAACACATTCCACAACCAATATCCACTCCCACAGCATTGGGGATGATGGAGTCTTTTGTAGCCATCACTCCACCTATGGGCATGCCATATCCTTGGTGTGCATCGGGCATAATGGCAATGTGTCTGAAGGCAATGCTAAGATTGGCCAAATCTTTGGCTTGTTGCAATGCTCCAGGCTCTAATTTCTTGAGCCATAGTTTTATTGGGATTCTTTCAGTTTCAATTTTTTGTATCATAAGAGCTAATATACGAAATTTTTTGTTGATAAAGACTGCAATGTGATACAAAGTGCTGTATAAAAGAGTAATAACCTTAAAGAAGATTACCAAAAAATTGTGTTAGCAATGAATTATCTCTTTATTATCTCAGCCCTGTCAGCAAACTTCTTGATGTCAATTCTTGGTTCGCTATAAACAAATACCTTGCTTTTGTCTCTTGCGTCAATAGATAAGTTTTTTCTTGCATCTATGTGAACTTCCGACCCTTTTGTAGTGGTTACATCTGCCGTTGAACCTTTCAATCGTCGTGCATCAAGCTCTGACGAGTCTATGGTGTTGAATGAAACCCTATCAGAACTTCCGTCCAATCTCAGTTTAGCATTGTTGGTTAAAGAAGCGCTCGTTATATTCATATTTATATCTGCATGCAAATCGGCCTTGTCACCCAAAGCTAATACTAAATCATCTGCACGGAGTTTCAACTTTCCCTGTGCTCCACTATTCATTTTGATGGTAACTTGTTTTGATTTCAAATCAAGATCAAATTTGCTTGCATTCTGAGCATCAATATTGATAGCGTTACTCTCAAAGGTTTTATTGCTCTTTAGTTCAGCGTCATCTTTCAGATAAATGTATTCAAGATTGTTTAATCCCAATGTGATATCCAACTTTTTACTTTTTACAATATTACTTGTAGTATATATCTTTAGTAGGCCTTCATTTACTGTAAACTGAATTACGTCTTGCAGGTTTTTGTCAGTAGTGAGGGTATAGCTGTTCTGAAGACTACTTGTCAAAGTCACTTTCAGATTGTCTGAAATCTCAATTGCTGTGAATCCTTTTTCAAAACCATTGGTCACCGTTGTAACATCTTTGTCACCTTTAATTTTTTCTTTCTTCTGAGAGAAAGAAGCTGTGCTAATGATGGCTACAAGTAGGAGTAGTGTAAACTTTTTCATAATCTGATTGTATTATTAATTGATTTATATTTATTGTTTATGAATTTGTGCGCAAACATATACAAATTATCGATATCTCCAATCAACTTTTAGATTATTGTTTGCTATGCTCACTTAGTGTATAACACTTAGTGAATAGTATGAGTTCAAAATGCTCAAAACAAATACCATCATAGACAAGCGTTAACTTATAATCAAACAGTTTCTTATCTAATAAATATGAGTCGAAAACCAAGTAATCTCATAATTGAGACGCGGAAATATCAACATTCCATCCTTTATGTGTGTTATAGATTTATTCATTACAATTAAACAACTATAAGCATGATTCAGAACAGCACTTTTACGTTTTTAGATAAATTGAAAAAGAACAATAACTCCGAGTGGTTCAAAGCAAATGATGAGGAGTATCGTGAAGCAAGAGCTGATGTAATATCATTTGTTTCACAAATAATTCAAGGTTTATCCTTGATAGATACAAGCATACAATCGCAATATCTGGAGCCTCACAAATGCATCAAACGAATTAATAGAGATATTCGTTTCTCATTGAATAAAACGCCCTACAAAACACACTTCTTTGTGTTGTTTAATCCTGGTGGATATAAATCGGAAGCAGCAAGTTATTATTTGCACATAGAGCCTCACAATTCATTTGTGGGTGGAGGTGTATATATGCCTCCTACAGCAGAGCTTAATAAATTTAGAAAAGAGATAGAGTACAATCTTGCAGAGTGGGAAGAGATAATAAACGAATCATCCTTCTTGAAAATGTATCCAAAGGGTGTTGAGGCTTCTTCCTTATTAAAAACTGCACCAAGGGGTTTTGACAAAGATAGCCAGGCTATCGAATATTTGCGAATGAAGGGATATCACACCATTCGTAACTTGACCAATAAAGAGATGACTTCTCCCGATGCAGTCTCAACGGTGCTCAATGCCTATAAAGAAGTGCATCCGATGGTTAGGTTTTTGAATGCTGTTATGTAGTAATCTGCACTATATTTGATGATTAATTGTTATACCTTTTTCAAAACATTTCCACGGCCGTGGATTTGAAATATATGTCATGAAAATTGAATCCACGACGGGGAAAATGTTTGAGAACACATATTCTTCTTATTGTTGCCTTAATCTGTGCCATTCAAGCCTTAAAAATCCATTTCCCGATGTAGAATTTTCTATTCATTATTTGATTCTTCAATCTTTGATTGTTTTTTCTTCCTTCTTGGCATTTTTCTTCGATATTATCCCTAAAATAAATAATTTCTGTGATTTCAAACATTTCCACGGTGGTAGATGGCGTTTTCAACACATGAAAGTCCAATCTACCATCGTGGTTTTGATTTCCAACTGTTTTACGATACAATTTGGAGTGAATTGTAAAAAATAAGGGTTCATTATTTGCAAATTGACACTTTGTAGAGCTTTAACAAATAATAGTGGACAACTGTATCCACTACTCAGAATGTTTTATTATATTTGAAATCTAAAAAATGAGTAATTATGTTTTCAAAAGCTTGTGAGTATGGCATTAAAGCCTCGATTTATATAATTGATTCTTCGTTGAAAAATCAAAAGGTTAGTATGAAAGATGTGGCTATGGCAATAGATTCGCCAGAGTCATATACATCGAAAATACTGCAACAACTTTCTCGGAATAATATAATTCAATCTGAGAAGGGACCTACTGGAGGATTCTCCATAGACAAAGATAAAATTGAGAAAATAAATTTAAGCACCATTGTCTCTGCCATCGATGGCGATTCAATCTACAACGACTGTGGTTTGGGTTTTCATCATTGCAATGGAGACAAACCATGCGTAATCCACAATCAATATAAACCGATTAGGGGAGAGTTGAAAACAATGCTTGAGAATACATTAATAGTTGACTTATCGGAAGATATTGAAAAGGGTTTATCTTTTTTGAAACGCTAAGATCGGGAAAGTCTTCTGCTTTGTTGCTCATCCTATTTTCTAACTAAAACAACAAATCAAATGTACAATAATAAGAATAAACATTCTGTACTCGTTGAAGGTGATCTTGAAATGAAGAAATACCTCAACATTGATAATGATCGCATTCAAAAGATGCTTGAAATTAAATTGAAAGTATTCAATAAAGAGATAACTCCTGCAGAGGCTCGAAAGCTTGTAAACGAAACCTTTGAGCGTGTTTCTGCAGAGGAGTTTGCTTATGGAGAACAGCATTTATTCAATGCGGGTATAACCGACGAGATAATGGCTGAAGGAATGGATGATATATTGGAGGTATTTAAAGATGTGTTGGTGGTTGATAATCTTAATCTTCCCAAAGGACACCCCTTACAAACCTATGCTGATGAAGCAATAGCCATAGAGCAACTGTTACGTGAAATGGAACAGAAGCTATCTGCAAAGTTCATAAAGAACGAATGGCTTGACCTTTACACAAAGCTTAGTCAAATAAATGTTCATTTCAGCAGGAAACAACATCAACTATTTTCTGCCCTCGAACGCAAAGGTTTCGACAGACCATCAAGAATAATGTGGACGTTTGATGACAGAGTGCGCGATGCTATTAAGGATGCATTTGAATTGTTGAAAGAGGATAAGGATACTGAGTTTCTAAATGCACAACTACAAGTGATACATTTGGTGCGCGATATTCTGGAAAAAGAGCGCGAAGTGCTCTACCCAACTTCGCTGAAGCTATTAACTGATGCTGAGTTTGCAGAAATGCGCAAAGGTGATGATGAAATTGGCTATTGCTTAATTGATAATCCTCCAGTTTATCTTTCATCGCATTCAGAAAATCAGTCTCTTAAAGTTGACAAAAACAATACGAATAGCTTACTGTCTGATTTGCAAGGAGTCTTAGCAAAGCATGGGTTAACTACTCAATCATCATCCAAAGATGAGGTACTGAATGTGAGCAATGGAAAATTGACGTTAGATCAGATTAATCTTATCTACAAACACATGCAAGTTGACTTGTCATACGTTGATGAGAAAGATATTGTAAAGTTTTACACAGACTCTAAGCATCGCATCTTCCCTCGTAGTCCGGGTGTAATTGGTAGAGAGGTGCAAAACTGTCATCCACGAGAGAGTCTCTCAATGGTAGAGGCTATAATTGAAGCTTTTAGAAAAGGCGAACAAGACCAAGCTGACTTTTGGATTGATAAAGGAGACAAGTTCATCTACATCATATTCAATGCTGTGCGTGACGATGAGGGTAATTTCAAGGGGGTGTTGGAAATGATGCAAGATGTAACACATATCCGAAGTTTAAAAGGAAGTCGGAGACTCTTGTCGTGGGATAACACACCATCAGACTCATATAATGATAAAGAGATAAATACAGAATCAACTGAAATGAATTTAAAAGAGACATCTAACAAAACAGAGACTCAAATTGAAATAGAACCTAAAACATTAATTGGAACAATAGTAGCTGAATATCCTTTTATAAAAGAATTTTTAGGTACAGTTTCTTCCGATTATAAAAGACTTGCCAATCCTGTTGTTTTTAAAACAATGAAGAATATTGCTACGCTTGATATGATAAGCAAAGTGGGAGGTTTTAAAGTGGATCATCTGATAAAACTGATAAAACAAGAAATAGCGGATAAGGGATAGTCGATATTCGCTTCAACTAAATTATAGAAATATGAATACATCTCAGATTGATTGGAGGTGTTTAGAAAAAACAAACAAAATGGAAGTTCAAAAAAATCAAAATATAGGAGAATTGGTAGCACAAGATTACCGCTCCGCATCGGTATTTAAAAAATATGGTATTGATTTTTGTTGCCAAGGCAACAGAACAATAAGTGAAGCATGCACCACAAAAGAGATCAATGTCAATAATGTTCTGAATGATTTAAACGGAATGGGTAATATGAATAATTCAGCAGGTGGTATAGATTTCAACTCTTGGCCTTTAGATTTATTGGCCGATTATGTAGAGAAAACTCACCATAGATATGTCGAAGACAAATCTCCTGATATTATTGCATATTTGGATACAATTTGTGAAGTTCATGGAAAGAACCATACCGAACTTTTTGAAATAAGAGACCTCTTTCAAAAAGCTGTAGGTAATTTGACACAACATATGAAAAAGGAGGAATTAATATTGTTTCCTTTTATTCGTAAAATGGAGAAAGCTAAACGAACCAATGAATTGCTGCAAAAGCCAAGTTTTGGCAGCATTCAAAATCCAATTAATGAAATGGAAAGCGAACATTCTACCGAGGGTGATCGTTTTAGGGATATAGAAGCGTTGAGTAATTATTATACTCCACCAGCCGAAGATGCTTGCAATACATACCGAGTAGCTTTTGCTATGCTAAAAGAATTTCAAGATGATTTGCATTTGCACATTCATTTAGAAAACAATATATTATTTCCAAAGTCTATTCTGCTCGAAAAACAATTGTTGTAACCTTGTAGAATGTTCATTTTCACTAACCTTTTAAAAATTAAAAAAATGGATCAGCACATTATTAAAATCAAATCAGTAGATCATGTAACACACGATGTGTTAGGATTTAAAACCGAGAAGCCTGCTAATTTCAATTACAAACCCGGACAAGCTTCTCGTATATCAATCAATAAAGAAGGTTGGGAAAAGAAAAAAAGATCATTTACATTTACAAGCTTGCCCGAAGATGATCATTTGGAGTTTGTAATTAAGACATATCCAGCTCACGAGGGAGTTACCAATGAATTGTTGACTTTGAAGGCCGGTGATGAATTGATTCTTCATGAAGTGTGGGGAGCAATTGCCTACAAAGGCGAAGGTGTGTTTATAGCAGGTGGGGCAGGGGTAACACCTTTCATTTCTATATTCCGTCATTTGAGTGCAAATAATGAGTTGGGTAATAACAAACTTCTTTTTGCAAACAAAACAGTTGCAGACATCATTCACAATGCTGAGTTTAAAGATATGCTGGGGCACAACTTTATCAATATTCTTTCAAGAGAAGAGGTTGCTGAATTTGATCATGGGTTAATAACTGAAGAGTTTCTGAAGAAACACGGCGTTAACAATCACGAATATGTTTATTTGTGTGGCCCAAAACCAATGATGGATAGTATTGAAGAACAACTTCGCAATTTAAATGTTAAAGAAGAAGCAATTATAAAAGAAATATTTTAATTTCGTAGCAGAAACTCATATAGCACAATATAACAAAACACTGAGACATGGAGAATGACATTTTTAAGATTAAACGAACTTTAGAGGTTAACGGAAAAAGCCTCACTTATTTTAGCCTACCCGAATTGCAAAAGCAGGGTTATGCAATTGAGAAACTACCTTTTTCAATTCGTATATTATTGGAAAACGCATTGCGCAATTACGATGACTTTGCAGTAACACGCGAGAATGTAGAAACACTACTCAATTGGAAACCCAAAGCGGTAGATAAAGACATCCCCTTTAAGCCAGCACGTGTTTTGATGCAAGATTTCACTGGCGTGCCAGCCGTTGTAGATATTGCTGCGCTACGCGCAGAGGTTGCGCGCAAAGGAGGAGACCCAAATAGCATCAATCCGCTCATACCTGTTGATTTAGTAATTGACCACTCAGTACAGGTTGATTATTTCGGTACAAAGTATTCTTATAGTCGCAATATCGATGAGGAATACCGTCGCAACAAAGAGCGTTACCAGTTTCTGAAATGGGCGCAAAATTCGTTTGACAACTTTAGTGTTGTTCCTCCAGGAATGGGCATCTGTCATCAAGTAAACCTTGAATATCTTTCTAAAGGCGTTATCGAGAGAGACGGAATGGCTTTCCCCGATACTGCTGTTGGAACAGATAGTCATACACCCATGGTGAATGGTGTAGGTGTTTTGGCATGGGGTGTTGGGGGTATAGAAGCAGAAGCTGCTATATTGGGACAACCCATCTATTTTATAATGCCCGAAGTGATTGGTCTAAAACTAACAGGCGAACTTCCATTGGGTTCTACTGCAACAGATTTGGTGCTCACCATTGCCAATATTCTCAGAAAGTATGGTGTGGTAGGTAAGTTTGTGGAGGTATTTGGTCCTGGATTGAATAATCTTTCTGTACCCGACAGAGCCACAATTGGCAATATGTCTCCCGAATTTGGTTGCACAGTTACACTCTTCCCAATCGACGATAAAACTTTGGATTATATGAAACAAAGCAACCGTTCGCCAGAGCAGTTGGAGTTGATTGAAAGTTATTGCAAAACAAACATGTTTTGGCGTGAAAACGAAGATGCTATTGAATATACAGATGTCTTAGAACTTGACATTTCGAGCATTGAGCCTACTGTGGCAGGACCCAGCAGACCGCAGGATAAGATACTTTTGAAAAATTTCAAAGATAAATTTATTGATTTGTTAGACAAATCTTATCAGAGACAATATATATCATGGGAAGATAGAGATATAGAAAAATCAATAACGCGTTTTGATGGCGAAGGTGGAGATATGATGCCTTCTAAATCGAAAGATAAACAAGTTGAAACAGAAACTGAAATAGAAGCTATTCAACGCAATGGCTTGAAGACTGTCTGGATCACCAGAGGACAAGAGAAGTTTATGTTGTCAGACGGTGCGGTTGCTATAGCAGCAATCACTTCGTGTACAAACACTTCCAACCCTTATGTAATGATTGGTGCAGGATTGGTAGCTCAAAAAGCGCGTCAGCATGGTATAGATGTAAAACCATGGGTGAAGACATCGCTTGCTCCCGGATCTAAAGTTGTAACCGACTATTTAGAAAAGGCCGACTTGATGAAAGACCTCGAAGCATTGCAATTCCACTTAGTGGGATATGGTTGCACTTCGTGTATTGGTAACTCTGGGCCTCTTGCTCCAGATATTGCAAAAGTAGCAGATAGTCAGAGCTTAGTGCTTACTTCTGTCCTGTCGGGCAATCGTAACTTCGAAGCACGGATTCACCCACAAGTGAAGATGAATTTCTTGATGTCACCCATGCTTGTGGTAGCTTATGCCATTGCAGGTCGAGTAGATATTGACTTGACCAACGAACCTATTAGTTACGATTCTAATATGAATCCAGTATATCTGAAAGATATTTGGCCAAGCAATGAGGAGATCAATGAGATAATGAAACGTGTGTTGACACCCGATGATTTCCAGAAGAGCTACAGTGACGTTTTTGAAGGAAATGAAACATGGCGCAACTTGGTGGTTCCCTCGGGAAAGCTTTATGAATGGAATACAAATTCAACCTACATTAAAGAGATACCTTTCTTTCATGGAATTTCGGAAGAGCCTGAAACATTGAAAGATATAAAAGATGCACGTGCACTATTAATGTTGGGCGATAGTGTAACTACCGACCATATTTCTCCAGCTGGTTCGTTCAATGAATATTCTGCTGCAGGCAAATATCTTATTGAGCATGGGGTAGTGAAAGGAGATTTCAACTCCTACGGTTCGCGTCGTGGAAACGATGAGGTGATGGTTCGTGGAACTTTTGCTAATGTGCGCATTAAGAACCAACTCGCTACAAGAGAAGGTGGATACACCAGTTACTTGCCCGAAAAAGAAGAAATGTCTGTATACGATGCAGCCATGAAGTACAAAGAAGACAATACTCCTCTGATTGTGTTGGCTGGTAAAGAGTATGGTAGTGGATCTTCACGCGACTGGGCTGCAAAAGGAACTTTCCTATTGGGTGTGAAATGTGTCTTGGCCGAAAGCTATGAACGCATACATCGCAGCAACTTAGTAGGGATGGGCGTATTGCCACTGGAGTATAAAGAGGGCGATACTGCAGAAAAGTTAGATATTAGCGGAAAAGAGTCTTTCACCATTATAGGTATAGAGAATAACTTATCACCTCATAAAGAGGTAGAAGTGATTGTGGAGAACAAACGTGGAGAGCAAAAGAGATTTATGGCAATTGCACGACTCGATTCTCAAATAGAAATAGAATATTATCGCAACGGAGGTATTCTACAATATGTGTTACGTCAGTTTTTGAAAGGCGGAGCAGAATGAAAATAGACTAAAAACTAAAGAAAATGGCAGAATCAAATATGTATCCTATTCCCACCAAAGAGATACTTCACAAAAGAACCTCTTTGGCTCCAGAGAGCATGAAGGCATGGATGAATTTTAGTAATACTGTTTTTAAAGAAGGTGCGCTTTCTGAAAAGACTAAACATCTGATTGCCCTGGCTGTAGCTCATGTTACACAATGTCCTTATTGCATCAGGGCTCATACTAAAGAGTCTATGCGAATGGGAGCAACTAAAGAAGAGATGATGGAGGCAATCTGGGTTGCTTCCGAAATGCAATCGGGTGCTGCATTGGCACACTCGGCTTTAGCAATGGATGAAATGGAGAAAGGGGAGTAAATCATATTTTCTTTTTCCAAGATTATTAGAATTAGTAAGTAGCATAGCAACCAACTCTGCAAATAAATTGCGATAGAATGAAGACTAACGAATCAAAAACCGTTTGGACCATTGGACATTCTACTCATAGTTTAGAGGAGTTTGTGGCTATGCTACATTCTTTTGATATAGAGCGTGTTGTTGATGTTAGAAGCTATCCGGGTTCACGAAAGTTTCCTCATTTCAACAAAGAGGCACTTGAAGTATCTCTACCCCAAAACAACATTCAATATACACACCTAAAGAAATTGGGTGGAAGAAGGAAAGTTAATCCTGAATCGAAAAACAAATCATGGCGTCATGCGGCCTTTAGGGGTTATGCAGATTATATGGAAAGTGAATCCTTTGCCGAAGGCATTAAAGAACTCTCTGATATGGTCCAACAACAACGTATTGCCTATATGTGTTCCGAAGCGGTTTGGTGGCGATGTCACCGCTCCATGGTTTCCGATTATCTGAAAGCCGATGGTTGGAATGTGCAACACATTATGCAAATTGGCAAATCTAATGAACATCCTTACACACAACCCGCACGTATAGTTGATGGAGAACTCACTTATTTGCCAAAAGATTTATTCTCAATCTAAATTCTTCTATTCTATGAAATCAATTAATATCAAAAGAGTCTATGACGATAAGTCT
>SMEQ01000346.1_pt1 | contig 14409 bp, 14 predicted proteins | sample 2456281 | NCBI WGS metagenome assembly SMEQ01 (sample SAMN10132596, study PRJNA489261) | soil metagenome | isolation source: day1 antibiotic-loamy sand soil ammended with raw manure from dairy cow... | place: USA | collected 2015-04-01
GGTTTCTTAGGTGCATAATGCACGGATAGCATACCCGAAGCTTTTGGATTCGAAGACAAATTAGTCTGAACTTTAACTACACCTATCACATTTTCAATCATCTTTTGAGTCAAGCCACCTAACCTATAGATGACTGCATCTCCATTTTCAAAACCTACAATAGTACTTTCTATACCCACATTACAGGAACCTCCATCTAACACATAATCCACTTGATCTCCTAATTGCTGGACTACATGTTGTGCACTAGTAGGACTAATATATCCAAAAGGATTGGCGCTAGGTGCTGCTAAGGGAAAATCTAATTGCTCTAACAATTGTAATGTCATCGGGTGATTAGGTACTCGAAGCCCAACAGTATCCAAACCTGAAGTGGTTTCAAAAGGAACTATATCAGACTTTGGCAAGACTAATGTCAAAGGACCCGGCCAGAATGCTTCTGCTAATTGCTTAGCTTTAAATTCTTCATGGACAATGCAAGCAGCGTCCCAGAGCAGCATATCTGCGCCGGTTTCACGCTGGATATAGCGCCCTAAATGCTGATCGGGTGCCCACAGAATGGTCTCGCCGTTATCCATCAGACTTTCAACGATATCCAAAGCACAACTGGAGGTTACCACCCAATCGGCACGCGCTTTCACTGCGGCAGAAGTATTGGCATACACCACCACAGTACGCTCAGGGTGTTGATCACAAAACTCAGAAAACTCTTTCACCGGGCAGCCCAAATCCAGCGAGCAGGTCGCTTCTAAGGTAGGCATGAGGATGCGTTTTTCAGGGTTTAAAATTTTGGCGGTTTCGCCCATAAAGCGCACACCGGCAACCACTAAGGTTTGCGCACTGTGCTGGCTGCCAAAACGCGCCATCTCCAGCGAGTCAGCGACACAGCCACCGCTTTTTTCAGCGAGTTCTTGAATGATAGGATCGCAATAGTAATGCGCGACCAACACGGCATTTTGCGCTTTAAGCTCAGCAATAATACGCTCAGAATAATGCGCTTCTTGCTCAGGCGTTAGCACTTCAACTTGCTTTGCAGCTAAGTGGGCTTGAACTAAAATGCGTTCAGAAATTTGCGTCATTGATGCCAGTCCTCACAGCGCACACGGGCGCAATGTTAACAAGTGTATGCTTCTTTATTGAATTAGAACGCAAACAATACTGACAATAAAACAATGCTATAGAAACTGGTGGGTCGTGTGGGATTCGAACCTACGACCAATTGGTTAAAAGCCAACTGCTCTACCACTGAGCTAACGACCCGAAAGGGATGCGAATCATACTGTTTTTTGCGCTCAGAGCAAGCAAAAGTTTTATTTTTGTCAAAAGTATCGTGTTACGTCGTTGATTCCTGCGTTGATAAAACCTTGTTTTCGCAGTTGACAGCTTTCACAGTTCCCGCAAGCGCGACCCTCAAGATCGGCCTGATAACAAGATACGGTGAGCGCATAGTCTACCTCTAACTGCGTTCCAAGCCGAATAATATCAGCCTTACTCATACTTTGCAGGGGCGCTTGAATCCGAAAGGTGCGTCCTTCAACGCCTTCACGGGTTGCCAAGTTAGCCACACGCTCAAAGGCTTGAATAAAGGCCATGCGACAATCGGGATAGCCTGAGTAATCGACATCATTGACGCCGATAAAAATATCATAAGCCTGCAGCACTTCCGCCCAACCCAGCGCCAGCGATAAAAAAACGGTATTGCGCGCGGGCACATAGGTCACTGGAATTTCGCCCTGAGTCGCGGCTTGCGGTACCGCCAGCGTGCTATCGGTCAGTGCCGAACCACCGATACCATCTAAATCAATCCCAATCACTTTATGCTCAAGGGCACCTAGCGCTTTGGAAATACGACGTGAGGCGTCTAACTCACTGCGATGGCGCTGGCCGTAATCAAAGCTCATGGTGTAGCAATCAAAGCCTTGCGCGCGAACCGACGCCAGCACTGTTGCTGAGTCTAAGCCACCTGACAGTAAAACCACTGCCCGCTTATTGCTCATGGGGATCCCCTCAAATTTTAAACCAGCGCTAGGGTACAGATATCAGTGGCCGCATCACGATATAAACGCATACGGGCAACTGAACGCCTAACTGACGAGATGGCTCAATACACTGCGCGTGCCGCACTCTGTTTTATGTTTAAAATTACAGAGTGCTTACAGCCGTATATTAGAGTTTGGCTAGATCTTTTTCAGCCAACTGTGCCGCTGAGGTGTTGGGGTAGCGGGCGAGTACTTGTTGTAAAATGCCACGCGCACGGTCAACACGCCCTAAACGACGCTCAACATCAGCGAGTTTGTACAATGAATCAGGCACTTTATTGTGCTCTGGATAATTCTCGCCCACCAATGCAAAAGCTTTACCTGCCGCTTGCAAGTCATTCTGTACTAAATGTATTTCACCTAACCAGTACTGGGCATTGCCCGCATATTGACTGCTTGGGTATTTACGCAAAAAAGCCGTGAAGGCTTGCTGCGCTTTATCAAAATCACGCTCTTTAATTAAATCAAAAGAGGCTTCATAAAATAGCTTTTCCTTTTCAGGATCAGCAGCAGAGGCTGGCTCTGCAGGCGTTGAGTTACTGGCCGTGCTCGTAGCAGGCGCTTCAGTCGCCGTAGTTGAACTCGTAGCTTGTTGTGTTGCGCCACTTATGCGGCTGTCTAACACTTGGTAACGCTCAAGATTTTCTTGGCGTAACTGGGTGATTTCATATTGCTGCTCTTCAAGCATACCGCGCAGCGTAGCAATTTCTTGTTGCATCTGTTGCAGCTGCATAAACAGCTGAGCTTGAGCTGAAGGCAGTGCCGAAGCACCACCTGCAGCCGCAGAACCGTTCATACCCTGCTCTGTGCCAGCATAGGTTTGATCATATGCTGAGCGGTCAGTGACTGGGATCGCAGCGTTTGCCAGCACGGGCAAGCTGAGGGCCAAGGTTATCAGGGTAGAACGGATCATATAGCTTACCTTTTACTTACGCAGTTCAACGCGACGGTTTTGTGACCATGAGCTTTCGTCATGACCAATCACGTTTGGACGCTCTTCGCCGTACGATACTGGCTCAAGTTGTGCAGGTGAAACACCCTGCAGAACTAAGTAACGCTGTACGGCTTTAGCACGACGCTCGCCCAGTGCCATGTTGTATTCACGCGTACCACGCTCATCGGCGTGACCTTCGAGCACAACACGTGCGCCATTACCTTGTAAGTCACGCGCGTGCACATCAAGTGCGCGCATGGCTTCTGGTTTCAGGTCTGAACTGTCGAATTCAAAGTAAAACGTAGTGATTGCACGCAACGCTGCTTCTTCACTCGCATAGCCATCTAAGCTACCGTCAACAGCGCCCGTGTTAGCACCGTAACCCGCATTCGGATCAATTGCGCCTTCACCGCTAGCGTCGCCGCCTTTAGAAGAACAACCTACTGCAACAGCCAAAGCCAATGATAAAGCGGCAAGTTTACCGAATTTAAGCATTTCCATTTTACAAGCTCCAAAAAACAACATTATTAAGTGAGTTCACTCACCATCAGTTTAGGTAAGGGGACCATGAAGGCTCTCTGACTTCGCCTTGAATGCCAGGTAGTGGGAGCCGCACCCGCCCATTGATAGATGCAAGCATCAGGACACCCCTGCCCTGTTGGTGAGTAGCGTAGATTACCATTGTTCCATTGGGCGCAACAGTAGGTGACTCATCTAAACTTGAGTCAGATAAAATACGTAAATTACCGCGCTGTAAATCCTGTGCAGCGACCTTAAACACAGCATAGCCGTCTTGACGATGAATCATCACCAAGGTCTTTTCATCAGCGGATAATTTAGGATTAGCATTGTAGTTACCAATAAAGGTCACACGCTCAGCAGCGCCGCCATTGATGTTCATCCGGTAAATTTGTGGTTTGCCTGAACGGTCAGAAGTGAAGTACAGCGTTTGCCCATCTTTACCCCAGAATGGCTCAGTATCAATCGCTGCATGATTGGTCACTCGGCGCACTTGGCGTGAGCTCATATCCATGACATAAATCTCTGGATTACCATCACGCGATAAAACAAAAGCTAAACGATTGCCATCCGGTGACCACGACGGTGCACCATTTAAGCCCTCATAGTTCGTGACTTGTTCGCGGTGTCCGGTTTCAATATTTTGCACAAAAATACGTGGGCGTTTTTGCTCAAACGACACATAGGCAATACGCTTACCATCAGGAGCAAACGACGGTGACAAAATGGGCTCACGCGATTGCAACAAAGTGACTGCACGTGCACCATCGTAATCCGCACGCTGCAAAGTATAGCGGGTATTGCTGGCGGAAAAACGCTCCGCTGTGACATACAGCAAACGTGTTGAAAACGCACCTTTAACACCGGTCAGCTTGTCATACGACTGATCAGAAATATGGTGCGCCAAATCGCGCAACTGCTCAACCGAACCGCCGACGCTACCACTGAGCATCACTTGCTCGGTAGTTACGTTGATCAGTGCATAGCTGACCTGAACGCGTCCTGCATCAGGCGTGATTTTACCCACTAAAAGATACTGTGCACCAATAGCTGTCCAATCTCGAAAAATCACCTCGCCCACTTGTGCAGGCTGACTGATCATATTCTGACGCGCAATAGGCTCAAAAGAACCTGAGTTGCGCAAATCATTGGCCACGATTTGCCCAATATCCTCTGGCAATGCACTGCCACCTTGCCAAGCAAAAGGGACTACCGCGATGGGCACCGCCCGATCAGTACCACTGGTGACACGGATGTTTTTCTCGTCAGCCATCGCCTGCGCGCATAACAGAACCAGAAAAAGTGTTTTAAATATTTTCATCACAAGGCTAAATCCTCAGGCGAGAATGTCATTTTAAACGAACGATACGGTGCAAACTCATTAGCACTTAAGCGCTGCATTTCTACCAATCGTCCAATGTTTTTTACTGCAGCCACCGCTGAGTTATCAAAGGGCAGATTACCACTGCTGCGTGCCACACTCACATTAGTTACCGTACCATCTGACAACATATTAATTTGAATGATCACTGTCATACCGTTCGTTGCACCCGGTGGACGCGTCCAGCCTTCAGATGCCCGAATGCGAATCAAGTCATCTAAGCCACCCGCCACTTGCGAACCTTGAGTATCGGCAGCGGTTTGCTGGTACTGCGTGCTCTCGGATAATAATTCAGCTAAGGCTCCGGCTTTTTTATCTTCCATAGCTTTGCGCGCGGCCTCTTGCGCCTTGCGTTGCTTGGCAGCTTCCTCGGCGGCACGCTTTTGTTTATCCGCGTCAGCTTTTTTCTTCGCATCCTCAGCGGCTTTTTTATTAGCAGCATCGGTGGCAGCTTTCTTTTTCGCGTCTTCAGCCGCCTTGGCCGCTTTTTTCTGCGCGTCATCCGCAGCTTTCTTAGCGGCTTCTTGCGCTGCTTTTTTCTGTGCATCGGCGCTGGCTTTTTTCTTCGCCTCTTCAGCTGCCTTGAGTTTCGCAGCTTCAGCCTGCTTAAGCTTCTCGGCAGCGAGTTTGGCCTGCTCTTGCTTGGCTTGCTCCTGCTGTTTGGCTTGCGCTTGTTTTTCTGCAGCCGCTTTTTGCTGTGCCTCGGCCGCTTTCTGCTGCGCCTCTTTACGTGCTTGCGCAGCACGCGCAGCTGCACTGGATTGAGCTTGTGCAGCTTTTTCTGCTAAAGCAGCTAAACGCTCTTGCTCGACTTTTTTCTGCTCTAATTGCTCAGTTTCGTAACGCTGCGCTGAGGTTTTCGCCGCTTCTCCAGCAATTTTCTGATTGGTTTGCGTAGTGGCCTGACTTTGTGATTGCAATTGATAGAGCGTGGCTTTAATCACTGGCCGTGCTGGCGGCAACTCTGGTGTTTTAGAAAAGCTGACGAACAAAAATGCAAACAGCATCGCGTGCAAGCCAACAGCCCAGACCACCGGCCAAAACAAATTTTCCGAAGAAGAACGATCATGCTGCTGCATCAAGGTGCCTCAGTAATTAAGCCAACATCAGTCACACCTGCTTGCTGCAAGCCACCCATCGCAGCCATAACACTGCCATAGTCCACTGTTTTGTCGGCACGTACATACACTTGCACCTTTTTACCTTGGGCTGCATTCGCCGCCAAAATAGCACGCGCTGCATTGACCATTTGCGCCAGATCAACTGCTTTATCTTGCACTGTGTCGACATCCACTTCGGTACTGGTATTCCAGTAATAGCTCTTATCGGGCTGAATCGAAATGGTCAGCACAATAGAATTATTATCTTGCGGCAACACTTCACTACTGACCTGTGGCAGATCAACTTTTACGCCTTGATTAAGCATGGGTGCAGTGACCATAAAAATCACCAGCAGTACCAGCATTACGTCGATATAAGGCACCACGTTCATTTCAGCAACGGGTTTGCGACGGTTACGAATCCGACCTCTATGCATGGGGCACCTTAATCCTCTTTGGAGTGGACTTTACGATGCAAAATGGCTTGAAACTCATCAGCAAAGGTGTAATAACGCGCGATCAAATTTTCACCGCGCGCGGCAAAACGGTTATAAGCAATCACCGCAGGAATCGCCGCAAACAAACCAATGGCGGTGGCAATCAAGGCCTCAGCAATACCCGGCGCGACCGTCGCCAAAGTGGCTTGCTGCACTTGGGCTAAACCGCGGAATGAGTTCATGATGCCCCAGACCGTACCGAACAAACCGATATAAGGACTGGTCGAACCCACCGTGGCTAAAAACGGTAGGCTTTGCTCAAGCTTTTCTTCTTCGTGGGAAATCGCCACACGCATCGAGCGTGCTACGCCTTCCATTACTGAATCGGGGTTGGCGCCTGGCTGCTGGTTTAAGCGTGAAAACTCTTTGAAACCAGCACGAAAGATCTGCTCTACACCAGAATCCAGATCAGCGTTATTACACACCTGACGGTAGAGTTTAGATAAGTCTGTACCGGACCAGAAACGATCTTCAAAACTATTTAAGCCTGCACGAGCAGCGCGCAGTAATTGGCTGCGCTGGAAGATGATTACCCATGAGGTAATGGAGGCTCCCACTAAGATCAACATTACAAACTGAACAACCAGACTGGCGTTGCTGATTAGGCTCCACATCGACATCTGATCAACGGCATTGGCTTCCACGCTTACTCTCCTGCAAAATCTTGCACATCAGCCTTAAAGGCCGCATATAACTGTTCGGGAATGCCCCGAGGTTTTAGGGTATCGGCATGCACACAGGCCACAGTAAAATGCCCTTCACAGAGCAACACATCATCACTGGCGCGGCGCACTTGCTGATAAAATTTCAAACTGGCACGTTTTAATACTTCCACCTGCGCACTCACCACCAGCTCATCGTCTAAACGAGCTGGAGCGTGATAACGTGCTTGCGAGGAATGCACAACGAACAGTAGATTCTCGGTGGCCATTTGCGCTTGAGAAAAGCCCAAATAACGCAAACGCTCAGTGCGAGCACGCTCCATGAATTTTAGATAATTCACGTAATAAACGATGCCGCCTGCATCCGTATCCTCGTAGTAGACCCGACAAGGAAAGGTAAATCGCGATACTGCTGTTAATGCGCGCATACTTTAATGCTACCTCGTGTAATTGCCAATCAAAAACGCAGGTATATTTTTAGTCGTCTTCACTAAAAATGGCTAACACGCTGGGATCTTGCAAGCGATCTGGCACATTTAAACCAAAATGCTGATAAGCGTGACGCGTCACCACTCGTCCACGTGGCGTACGCATAATAAAACCCTGCTGAATCAAGTACGGTTCTAGGACATCTTCAATGGTGTGTCGTTCCTCACTGATTGCAGCAGCCAAACTATCAATGCCGACAGGACCGCCATCAAACTTCTCGATCATGGCTAATAATAGCCGGCGATCTTGATGATCAAAGCCATGCTCATCCACATCCAACAGGTTCAGCGCCTGATTGGCAATCAACTGGGTGATACGACCATCACCGCGCACTTGTGCAAAATCACGTACGCGGCGTAATAAACGATTGGCAATACGCGGCGTACCCCGTGCACGACGGGCGATTTCATACGCGCCCTCATGCTCAATCGGCATCTTTAAGATGCCACCCGATCGCGAAACGATGGTCGTCAAATCGGTATCATTGTAAAATTCTAAACGCTGCACAATACCAAAGCGATCACGCAGTGGGTTGGTTAACATTCCGGCGCGGGTGGTGGCACCCACCAAAGTGAAGGCTGGTAAATCCAACTTAATTGAACGCGCCGCTGGACCTTCACCGATCATGATATCCAGCTGAAAATCTTCCATAGCCGGATACAATACTTCTTCAACAATCGGCGGCAAGCGGTGAATCTCATCAATAAAGAGCACATCGCCTTCTTCAAGATTGGTCAGCAAGGCAGCCAAATCGCCTGGACGCTCAAGTACTGGGCCTGAGGTGCTTTTAAGCGATACATTCATTTCTTGTGCAATAATATTGGCCAGCGTGGTTTTACCTAAGCCGGGCGGCCCAAAAATCAGCGTATGGTCCAGCGCTTCAGAGCGGTTTTTTGCAGCCTGCATAAACAGCGCCATCTGCTCTCGCACCACCGGCTGGCCAATGTAATCAGCCAGACTCAGCGGACGAATGGCGCGGTCAATATGCTCCTCACGCTCACGCGGAGTGGCGTCAATTAAGCGATCAGCTTCAATCATAAACTGCAGTTATCCCAAATAATGTAGCGCAATCACACCATGCCTTTTAAAGCGCGACGAATTAAGTCTTCGCTGCTGAGGCCATCTTCAACCACCAGCCCAACCGCACGACTCGCCTCAGCCGGTTTAAAGCCTAAACTGATTAAAGCGCTGACTGCATCCTTCTCAGCACTCTGGCTGTTTATGACTGCGCCTGCAGCGGCCGGTTCCATCGCGACTTGGCCCGCCAAAGGTGTGCTATCCCAGTTTTTAAAACGGTCTTTTAATTCAACCAATAAACGCTCTGCCGTTTTTTTACCCACACCCGGCACTTTCATCAAGCGACTGGTATCTTCAGCATTGACACACTGAATCAGCTCATCAACACTCAGACCTGACATCAACGCCAGCGCCAGCTTTGGCCCCACACCATTTAAACGGATCAACTCACGAAACAATGCTCGATCACGTTTTGTATAAAAGCCGTAGAGCAACTGCGCATCTTCACGCACCACCAAATGCACATGCAACACCAGTGGCTCGCCGACCGCTGGCAGCTGAAACAAAGTGGTCATAGGCACTTCCAGCTCATAACCTACACCATTGACGTCTAATATGACGTGCGGCGGTTGTTTTTCGAACAAAGTGCCACGCAAGTATCCAATCACAAGTAGTCCTTATCGACAAAAAGCGCGTGCAGGCAGCGCAAAGCCCAACAGCAAAAGCTGGCATTATATACAGTTAAAGCACGGCAAGGCCAGAATCATGCACAACCACCGAGCCAGCCCTAGTAACAGCACTATTAAACCGACACAGCTCCAACCAAACTTCTGACCAACATAAGGCTTTAAGCAAATACAGCGGTAATGGCGTAGTTCAGTGCAGCGCCGCCCACAATTAACCAGACAAACAACAGGCTGGCTAACATTAACGGCTTTAAACCTGCACGGCGAATCGCCTTGATCTCAGTGGTTAAACCCAAGCCTGCCATCGCCATCGCTAACAACCCCGTATCCACTTGTGCAATCTGCACAGTCATTGTTTCTGGTAGCCATTGCAAAGAGTTAAAACCTGCCACCGCAATAAAGATAAAAGCAAACCACGGCACAGTAACCCCGGCAAAAACGCCTTGCTTGGAAGTACTAGGCATAGCCACCTGTATAGCTTGCCTGCGCGCTAAATACACCGCCAAAACAATTAAAAACGGCGCCAGCATCATCACTCGCACCATTTTTGCGATCACCGCCGTATCAGCAGCGACTGGGCTGATAGCAGCACCCGCCGCTACCACTTGCGCAACCTCATGAATAGTAGAGCCCACAAACATTCCGTAGGCAAAATCGGTCGTCTCTAATAACCCCCAATGCAGGTTTAAACTGTGCAGCAAGGGGTAAACAAAAATAGCTAAAGTGCCAAACACTACAACCGTCGCCACAGCCACAGTAATTTGCTCAGCCCGTGCTTTTAATACGGGCTCTGCAGCCATAATCGCCGCGGCACCACAAATAGAGCTACCGATACCAATCAACATCGCTGTGCCACACTCTAACTTAAACACTCGAATCCCCAGCAATAGCGCCAGCGCAAAGGTACTGGTCACCACCAGCGCATCAATCAAGACGCCAGCCATACCCACATGCCCTATATCTTGAAAGGTCAAACGAAAGCCATACAAAATAATACCCAAGCGCAGTAAGTACTGTTTAGCGTAGTGCACTCCAGGCAAGCAATGGCCGGCTACTTGGGTAAAAAGCGTATTACCGACAATAAAACCCAACAAAATAGCTAAGGTTAAAGCTGATAGACCATGCGCCTGCAGCCAAGGCATATCACCTAACAGCATGGCGCCAGCCGCCAAGCCTGCACATAGCAGCAGCCCAAGCATTAAATTGGTATGCAACTGCAACCACCGAGGTAAGGCATCACGAACAGTTTGGGTATTTTTTCGCGTCAACATGGTAAGCACTCTTTGCGGGTGTAAAGCGGGCTGCTAGAGCACCTGAGAACTCGCAGTGTAAACGCCCTCAAACCAACATAAAAACCGATTATATCGATATAACTAACCGTAAAAACAGATCATCCAAATGCCACACGAAGGTTTTCAGTGCGTCTTGACTATAAACAGCGCTGAGCATGCCAGATCAAAAACAACAACAGCCTCACACTGTTACCCCCAGCCCTCGGCACGTAACACCTAACGTAGCCACAGGTAACACTTCGCACCACGGCTCACTTACACAGAGCACCGCAACACAGCTCCAGCAGGCAACAAAAAACATAAGCCATTGATTTATAAGAGAATTAAAAAAGATGGCACAGCACCTGCTTTGTATTTAGACATAACAACAATAACAAATACTAAAACCATAATAAGAATAAGACGTAACGGCTCCAGCACAATAAAAACAACAGCATGGGAGACGCAGCTAACTGATTACTTTGCAGAGGATAATGAAGGTAGCGATACAGATAATCCGAGAATAATAAAACTGCAGATCATGCAGCACCCGTATTAACTGAAACAGCTACAAGATCATCAGCATTCAAAGCAATCCGTTAACTTTTACAGCCTGATCAATAGGCTGGTTACACAGCAGGCAGATAACAACAACAAAAATGCCACAATAATAAAAACAACGCCAAGCATATTACATGGAGGAAGGTTCGCCTTCCTCCATACTATTATTTCAATAGCCCCATCACACTCCCTTCACCTCAACGCCCTTACTCGCTACTGACCTTGATTGACTTAATCACTTTCCTCGTTCACCTCTCGCACTAGCGGTGGTAGAATCGCCAATTATGATACGCAACCCACATTACAATATTTTTTATCGTCGAGTTACACAGGCTGAACCGCATCTTTCGCGGTCGTATGTATTGCGCGTAGCGTTTACCGTTCCCTCTTTTGTCGCTCGTCGCAAACAGGCCCTGCTATGCTGAAAAAGCTTTTTAAACCCTTTCGCCTTTCACGCAAGGCCAAACAGCCCTCTGGCCCGACCGTACTTGATGCACACGAGCACCGTTTAAGCTGCGCGGATTTCACGCGCAACTCAGCCAATGTCGCCGTACGTTTACAGCAAGCCGGCTTTGAAGCTTATTTAGTGGGCGGTTGTGTGCGCGACTCGCTCTTGGGTGTCACTCCAAAAGACTTTGATGTGGCCACCAGCGCCACCCCCGAACAAGTGCGTTATGAGTTTCGCAACTCACGCATCATTGGTCGACGCTTTAAGTTGGTGCACGTGCACTTTGGTCGTGAACTGATTGAAGTTGCGACCTTTCGCAGTGATCACTCGCAAACAACCGATGACAACAACGACCGCTCGGCACACGATGCCAGTGGTCGTATTTTACGTGACAACGTTTACGGCAGCATGGCTGATGATGCTCAACGCCGCGATTTCACCATGAATGCGCTGTACTTTGATGTCAGCAACGAAAAAGTATATGACTACAGCACTGGTTTTGCTGACATTCAGCGCCGCTTAATTCGCCTGATTGGCGATCCAGAACAACGCTATTTAGAAGACCCCGTACGCATGCTGCGCGCGATACGCTTTGCTGCCAAACTCAATTTTGACATTGAAGACAGCACTGCAGAGCCTATTCATCGCTTAGCGCATTTACTGCGAGACATTCCTGCTGCTCGTTTGTACGAAGAAGTCCTCAAGCTATTTCTCAGCGGCCACGCGGTGCGCACCTATGAACTGCTGTGCGAATACGGACTCTTTGCGCCGCTGTTCCCAAGCACCGCCAAAGCGCTAGAGAAAAACCCTGAATATGTTAATCGCTTACTGCGTAATGCCTTTAGCAATACTGATAAGCGCATCAGCGCCGATCGACCTGTTACTCCAGCGTATTTATTTGCTGCCTTACTTTGGCCCGCATTAACCGCGCGCGCCATCAGCTTGCAAAACGACGGTATGCATCCTTTGCCTGCCATGCAAGAGGCGGCGCATCAAGTATTACTCGAGCAATTAAAAACAGTAGCAATACCCAAGCGCTTTAGTATTCCTACCCGTGAAATATGGGACATGCAAGAGCGCTTGCCGCGTCGTGCAGGCAAGCGTGCCGATATGTTGTTAGCCCACCAGCGTTTCCGTGCCGGGTATGATTTCTTGCTGTTACGTGAAAGCGCTGGCGAGCATACTCACAACCTAGGTGACTGGTGGACTGACTACCAAGACGCCAGCGATAGCCAACGCCGCGACATGATCAGCAATTTATCCAGTCAAGGCGCACCTGCTCGCAAACGTCGCCGCAAGCCTCGCACCAGCAAACCCAGCCACATGCAAGCAGGCCAAGAGTAATGGAGCAGGTGTATATTGGTTTAGGCAGTAATCTCGCTGAACCTGTCGCACAACTGGACGCCGCATTGAGCGCACTGTCTCAGTTACCACAGGCAGAGTTAGTGGCTGTCTCCGCTTATTATTCCAGCGCACCGTTAGGTCCAAGTGATCAGCCACGCTATACCAATGCCGCCGCACACCTTGCTACGACTTTAACAGCACATCAACTACTCGATCACCTGCAGGCCATTGAACTCAAGCAGGGCCGTGTGCGTAAAGCTGAGCGCTGGGGGCCACGCACTTTAGATTTAGATATTTTACTCTTTGGCCAGCATATACTGGCTGACGAGCGCCTCTGCGTTCCGCATTATCATATGCATGCGCGACCTTTTGTTTTGTTACCTTTAGCTGATTTATGCCCAACAGACTTTAAGTTAGCTGACGGCCGCCGACTGGCAGACTTGCTACGCGACTGTCCTATCGACCCAACACTACAGCGCTTACCCGCACAGCAATCTTGCACTATTTAATCGGTAAATCTATATAAATGATTGACTTAAACCTAAGTCATCAGGACTATAACGCCCCTGATGCGAGTACCTACACGGGTACCAAAGAGGATCACTTGCATGTCTGACGTTACCCTAACAACATTATTAAAATCCAAGCAGCGCGGTGAAAAAATCACCATGCTGACCTGCTATGACGCCACTTTTGCTGCAACCGCGTGCGTTGCAGGTATTGAGATCTTATTGATCGGTGACTCTTTAGGCATGGTACTGCAAGGTCACGACAGCACTTTACCTGTCACCGTTGCTGATATGGCCTACCACACGGCTTGTGTAAAACGCGGTAATAAAGGTGCATTAATTCTCTGCGACTTACCCTTTATGAGTGCAGCCACATTGGAGCAAACCTACCAAAACTGCACCACGCTGATGCAAGCAGGCGCACATATGGTCAAACTCGAAGGTGGTGCTTGGCTAGCAGACTCCGTACGTTTACTGGCTGAGCGCGGTATTCCAAGCTGCGTGCATATGGGACTGACCCCGCAATCGGTGAACGTCTTTGGTGGTTATAAAGTACAAGGCCGCGGCGATGCACAAGCGCAAAAAATGCTCGAAGATGCCCTAGCTCTTGAGCAAGCAGGCGCGGCTTTACTGCTATTAGAATGCGTGCCCAGCGAGTTGGCCGCGCGGATCAGTCGTGCAGTACAAATCCCAGTGATTGGCATTGGTGCGGGTCGTGATACTGACGGACAAGTGCTGGTGATGCACGACATGTTGGGATTGTCTCTCAGCGGTCGCACCCCTAAATTTGTGCGTAACTTTATGCAAGGGCAAAGCAGTATTGCTGATGCTATTAGCCTCTACGCACGCTCAGTTAAAGATCAATCCTTTCCAGCTGCGGAGCATGAGTTTAGCGCATGAAAACGCTTAATAATCTACAACAACTGCGCGACACCATTGCCGAGGCGCGCCA
>SMEQ01000347.1_pt1 | contig 14384 bp, 16 predicted proteins | sample 2456281 | NCBI WGS metagenome assembly SMEQ01 (sample SAMN10132596, study PRJNA489261) | soil metagenome | isolation source: day1 antibiotic-loamy sand soil ammended with raw manure from dairy cow... | place: USA | collected 2015-04-01
TGGACAGCATGAAAGAGCTGATTGATGCCAGAGACAGCGATGTGTATGACGTGCTGGCGTATGTCGCTTATACGGCTGAAACCCGTACCCGCAGCGAGCGTGCGCAGCGTGCTAAGCCGCTTATTAAGAAAGCCTTTGCCAACTATAAACAACATGAGTTTGTGGACTTTATTCTAGATAAGTACGTTGCCGATGGCGTAAACGAGTTGGCTGCTAAAAAAATGCGCAGTCTGATTGAGCTGAAATACAACACCATCAGTGATGCTGCAAGCGAGCTCGGTTCAACGGCTGTTATTCGCGAAACCTTTATTGGTTTTCAGCAGTATTTGTATAGCGAGTAGGTTGTAAGGCTTTTTAATAATTAGGGATTTGGAATTGAACATGGCAGAAATAATGACTAAGGCTGAAATACATGACTTCGGTATTGAGGTGGTGTTTGGTTATCTGCAGCGTGAGGGGTATGAGATCGTAGGGGTTAACGCCGACTTATCTATGAACCCTCAAATCGTTGCAAAGAAAGAAGGGCAGCTACAGTTTATAGTTGTTCGGACTGACTGCTATCCCGCAAAGGGCATCCTAGATGCTTCAAGCAAGGCACTATGTATTAAGCATGCTTTAGGGGCTGATGCAGTTTGCTATTTTGCTAGCGTGGGTATTGCTAATGCGTCAGGTGCAGATGATGCTGAAATGTCTCTGCCGGTAAAAGGCGCTGGCTTCCATATCTCATTTAGTGGTTTAGAGCGTTTTAGCTGATGCCAGTCTCAATGCAATAGTGCACTGAAGCAAATCCCGGAAGATGGGTAAGGTTGGTAGCGGCTGCGTTATCATAATGATGTGCGCTTTGCAATTTCACCGACAAGCTTCGTGCGAACATTACTCTCCCAGTCACGTACCCATAACTCTACGTATGCCTTGGTGTCTTCTACGCTCATTAGTGGATCAAAATCGTTAATTGAAAAGGCTATCATATTAATATTTAGCTCCACTGCCTCGATAAAACTCCCGCTTAGTATCGTGTACCAGTCAAGCTCCCATGAATGATCAACAAAATAATTATAGACTGAGTCAGACTCTATGTAAGGTCTGAATTCAAAGGGGTCATTGCTTTCCAGCAAGTACTCAGCGGCTGCGTTGATTACCAGACGAGTGAACTCATTCGTATCCTTGGAGGCCCAGTCTGTTATTCCGAGATCATTAAGTAGTTGAAGGCTTTCACTTAGCTTCATTGGGCATCCTCAACATGGTGTGCAGTAGGGTCTATGGGGAAAAACTGGAAGACAATAAAAAAGGGTTGCCAGAGTAGCCTGCTTGCGTCGAGACAAAGGGTTATGTCGGCTGCATGGGGTTCATGAGTTAGCGCTAGTGATGTTGAGCGTATTTGGTTAGAGCACAAAAAGCTAGCAGTAGCTTTAAGAGCGAGAGCATCGATACAAGTCACCAACTGTGATGACGCTGGATGCTGGAATAATCTATGTAAATAGATACAGTCGTGTTGCAGGAGCAGCTTGTATTCGCTAAGACAGTCGAGCGTATCACGGCATTAGCGGCGGGTAGATCGAGGGTGAAAGCTGTCTAGCAAAATCCCCTGTCTAGCCCAGTGTCTAGCCTAGGAAAAAACAAGTATTTTGAAATAAAAAAGGCTTACGCCGATTTGACGTAAGCCTTTGATTTTACTGGAGTAATTTGGTCGGGACGGAGTGATTCGAACACTCGACCCCTTGCACCCCATGCAAGTGCGCTACCGGGCTGCGCTACGCCCCGACGTGTTTTGAGCCTTGGCCCGAAACGCTGCAGACTATACCTTAAGTCTATGAAAAGTGGAAGGTTGTTTGAGATAAAACTTATTTTTTAACCCACTTGCCATTTATAAGAATAAAACTACCCGGCTCTGCTTTTTCGTAAAGCCGCTGTCCAGCGCGCATTTCGACTTCGCTCAGAGGCAAGCTGCTTTCTTTGGACACTTCTTGATAGCGTTTTTTGCGGAAGTTGTTAATGCGCTCCACGATGATTGTAGCGTCGCCTTGGTTTTTGATGATGCCAAGGTAGCCATCCTGACGCTCACCGATAAGGCCACTTTGTTTGGCTTCGGCGTATTTTTGTCGCAGGGTGTCTCTATCCATAGCGAAAGCATTGGTGTTAAAAAGAACACTTGCCAGTAATGCGGAAAAAAGTATGCGGCGAATAGACATGCAAGGCTCCTTAGAATAGATCGTCGTTTTCGTCGAACAGATCATCTAGTGCTTTGTCGACTTTAATGTAAATTTGATGCTCAATCTTGGCATTTAGATTGATATTGATGGGTTCGTTTGGCATAGCCACTTTTACTGTGGGTGTACAGGCCATCATTAGGCTGGCTAGCATTGCTATGAGAAGTATGCGTATTTTCATTATTAATACCTAAGTTACTGTTTTTCTGCACGCTGGCGTATACGTTTAATAATTAAGTCACTGACATGGTTATTTAGCTGAATACTAGCTAAAAGTGCGTACAGATTTTGCTCCAAATTGAAGTTAAAGTGGATGGGACGACCGTTTTCAAACTTTGGGTTACTGCCTTCAAGGCGTATATGTAAAATTAGCTTACCATCTTTATCAAAGTTTAGATCGCTTTTTAAAACTTGGAAGTGGAAGTCATCCAGCGCCTGATTCAGCAGGTCGAGTGCGGGATTGTTCTTTGCCATCGACTGTAATTCTGCTGAGTGAAACATGAGCGTGCCTGGGTTGCGCGCCTCTAGCTTGCCTTTATCTATACGCACGCCATCAAGGTTTACAATAAGTGGGATTTGCCCATCGATGGTACCGTTACCCGCCAATCCGTCAGTGGGATAGACCTTCATAAGCTGCTGGAGTTCTAAACCTTGGATATCGATCAGTACCGGGCTGTCTTGGTTGAGCTGAATGCTGTGCTGGTCAACGTATAAATTGCCATTGAGCAGTTGCGCGAAAATACTCTGCCAAGCGAGTGTGCCGCTGGCTGGGTCGTTGATGTTGGCATTAAAACTGGCGCTATTAATGTTGATATTGCTTAGCGGGACACCGGGGTTGATTTGCTTGACCGAAAACACGGGTAGCTGCGCTGTTAGTTTATCGCCGTTTAGCTTGGCGGTGAGTTCAATGTTTACATCAGTTAACTCGCTGCTGTTATAGATGCCATTTAGTTTGCTGGCGGTGCTGGTAAAGGTAGCGGTTAGGGGCGCGCTGTTGCGGTAGTTAAGTTTTAGCTGGTAGCTGGCGGTTCCGCGATGCAGGTCGAGTAGCTCTGGCCAGTCGCGCAAGGTTTTTTGGATGGGATTGTGTTGGGTAAAATTAATTTCTTGTAGCTGGCTGTGCAGGTTAAATTTGTCGAGGTTGCCTTGCAGCTGATTATCCAGCTTAAAACCATGCTCAGAGTGCAGCTGTGCGTTCGCTTTAAACTGCTCTAAGGTGCCGGTTAGGTTGGCGTCGAGCATCCAGTTCTGCGGTTTTAATGCATTGCTTTTTAGGCTGTTTAGTTCTGCATCCAAACGGGCATTCAGCGTTAATTGTTGCGGCGTGCTGTGCGCGCCCTGTATGTCGAAGCGTTGCAGTTTGGTGCTAAAGCTTTTGCTGCTTAAATCATTGATGAGTCGGTTTTTTTGGCTGGTGATGGTCGCTGGTTGACGCAACCACAGGTGCACATCTTTCTCGTTCACCTCTGCTTGCAGAATCAGTCCGCCAGCAAGTTGTTCCAGCAGCGTGCTGTCATGTTGGTAGCTGTCCATGACAAAACTGAGCCCAGTATTGTTGAGCGTGGCGTTCCAGCTAGCCCAATCTGCTGCGTGCTCAAGTGAGCTTTCAGCGCTGAGTTTTAGGGTCAGTCCTTTGATTTTATGCCCCGCATAAGCAGCAGAGATATTGTCGGCGCTGGCTAAAAGCTGGCCTGTTGCGCGTTGATTGGCGTAGTGAAAATCCAGTTTAGTGTGGTAGCGACCTTGACTGATTTGGTAGTTTTTGGGCCATGCGGTCAGAGTTTTAGCCAGTGGGTTATTGCGCTGCAAATTAAGACTGGCTAGCTCAAGACTGGCGTTTAATTGTTGCTGGTGCCAGGTGGTTTGGCTGGTGAACTTAATCCCATGACTGCCGTTTAATTGCATGTGCGCGCTTAGTTCGTCCAGGGTGCCGCTGATGAGTCCTTCTAGTTGCCAGTCCTGTGGGTGTAACTCAGGGTGTTGTAGCTGTTTGATACTGGCTTGGATGGGGATATGCAGTTGCAGTTGGGCAAGAGTGTCTTGCTGCGCGACAATGGTGGCTTGTTCGATGCGCGCTGTGATGTGTTGCGCTTGGAATTCATTGAAGTGCCAGTTAGGTAGGCTGAGCTGCAGCTCCCCCTGTTCCAGTTGCCCACGCCAATGCTCGCCACTGGTGTCGAGTGTCAGTGTGCCGTTAAAGTGCGCCTGTGCTGTGCCTTCATTATGCAGCTCAACCGCGAGTACTTGGATAGCGCTGTTTTCGTTGCTGTTTGCCAAGCTTTGGGTGCGCAACGTGATGCGTTCAGGCTGATAGAGAGGGTCGATAGTCTCAAGCCAGTCACCTTGCAGCTGCTCGATACTGAGATTGGCGTCGAGTTGGTCAGGTTGCCACAGTTTTTGGCTGTGGTTGGCGGTTAGGTTGAGTTGACCGGTTAGCACGCCAAGATTGCTGATGCTGAGGTCGATGTGTTCAATATGTAGATTTTTAGGCAGCAGGCTTAGGTAAGGGGTTAGCTCGGGGGTGTTGTCGGGTTGCGGACTGTCCTGTTCGCTAAAGCTGTCTGGGTTAATTAAGCCGCTGAGCTTGTCTGCGCTAACCAGCTCAAGGCTGGGTGTGAGCCAATTCCAGCTAAGTTGCAGTTGCTCGATTTCAATATGCTGCTCTTGGTAGTACGCAACGGTACGTGCGGCACTAAAGCCATTAAGCTGCCAGCGAGGTTGCTCAAAGTGCAGCTGGATATCTTGTTTGGCCAGCAGATATGGCAGGCTGTAGGGCAGGGTGAAGATGGCAAGACAAATAATTAAAACAAACGCTAGCACACCGCTAAGCAACCATTTTGCCCAGTGGACGTGGTGGATGTATTTTTTAAGCGTAGAAAAAAATAACATACTCAAATGCCCGAGAGAGTGTGCCTAGAGTATAAGGGATTTAGTCGAGCAACCCCTGGATAACTTCTGTTGCAGCGTAAATTTTTGGGCTATACCGCTTCAATCGACAGCTTTGTGATGTCGCTAGCGCCTAAAAGTTTAGCGCCAATACGAGGTTGCTTCAGCTTGGCTTAAGCCGAAGCGGGTAAACTGCCCAAGCACAGACTGTGGTGTAAAAAAATTGGATGAGAACGAGAGCCTGATGATGAAATACAGTATAAATCTGCTAACCCTACTTTTAAGTATGTGGCTGGTTACGGCGAGTGCATCTTCCAAGCTGGATCATGATGATGCATTAAGGCTGAATCAGTCAGGGCAAATTTTAAGCTTTCAAACACTGCTTAATGATGCTGATAAGCGCTATCCGCAGTCGCATTTACTCGAAGTTAAACTCAAACAAAAGCACGGTCGTTTTGTTTATAAAGTAGAGTTGTTAACGCCAGCTAAAGAGGTGCGCAAGCTTAGATATGATGCGCAGAGTGGCGAGTTGCTGAAAGATGAAGAGGATGATTAATGCGCTTGCTCTTGGTGGAAGATAATGTGGCTCTGGCGGATGATTTGTGTGCTGGGCTTAAGCAGCTGGGCTACGCAGTAGACTGGTTGGTTGATGGACGTGATGCAGCGGTGCAAGGAACGGTTGAGCCTTATGATTTGATTATCTTGGACTTGGGGTTGCCGGGAAGATCAGGCATGGAAGTGTTGCAAGAATGGCGGGCTAATCAGATTACTACGCCGGTATTAATTCTAACGGCGCGTAGCTCATGGAGTGAGCGCGTGGATGGCTTAAAGGCGGGAGCCGATGATTATTTAACCAAGCCTTTCCATCAGGAAGAACTGTTTTTACGTGTTCAAGCCTTGTTGCGACGCAGTCATGGTTTTTCCAACCAGACTAAAATCCAAGTGGCAGATTTGCAGCTTGATGAGGAGCGTCAAGTAGCAGTGCAGCAAGGAAAGGAAATAATCCTTACGGCAGCTGAGTTTAGTTTGCTGCGTTATTTTATGTTGCATGCCGGCAAGTTGCTGTCGAAAGGGCATTTAGAAGAGCATCTTTATGCCGGTGAATTGGAGCCGGATTCCAATGTGTTGGAGGTGCATGTCAGTCATCTACGGCGCAAACTGGGAAAAAGCTGTATTGAAACGCGCCGTGGGCAGGGCTATCTCTTTACGGGAGCCCCTGAATGAGGCGTTCAATCAGCCGCCAGTTGACGCTAGGTTTGACCGCTATTTTGTTGCTAGCGGGGTTGCTGGTGGTGCAGACAAGCTTTTGGTTGCTTGAGCATGGCGTGCGTAATTACAGCCAGCAACGGCTACAGGTGCAGTCGCGAAACCTGCTGGCCTCACTTATCAGAGATGAGGACGATCAATTAATAGTCAATGAACGGCATCATGATGCGGTTTTTTTACAGCCTTTTTCGGGACATTATTTTGTTATCGAACTCGAAGGCACACGCTGGCGCTCGCGCTCGTTATGGGATTTTCAGTTATTACCTTTGCCGCAGGAGTCATTTGCCCAAGGGCTTATACCCGGCCCATTGGGGCAGCAGCTTTTACTGTATACCGGTGAGTATCGCTACGCCGATAGCAAAATTAGAGTCACGGTTGCGCAGGATTACAGCCCGATTTTAGCCAGCTTTCGTCGGGCGCAAATGATGGGGGTCGCATTGGGTTTTGTGGTGCTGCTGATGGTGTTGTTGGGGCAGCGTTGGCTAGTTAGAAAAGCGCTTAAGCCGCTGGAAAATGCGCGCCAACAATTATTGCAGTTGCAGTCAGGTCAGCGAGCACGACTTGAACAGCAGGTACCAGAAGAAATGCAGCCATTGGTTGAGCAAGTTAATCGTCTATTAGTGCATACCGAAGAAAGGCTGAAGCGCTCACGCAATGCAGTGGGCAATTTGGGGCATGCATTGAAAACGCCTTTGGCAGTGCTGACCAGCCTGTTAGCTCGACCTGAGTTACAGGCATATCCGGAGTTATTAGCTAGCTTGACCGAGCATTTGCAACAAATTGAGCAGCGTATTAGCCGTGAAATGGCGCGCGCACGCTTGTCAGGTGAGGCTTTGCCCGGTGCTTATTTCGACTGTGAGCAGGAGTTGCCCAGTCTTATCCAACTAATGAATATGATTCATGGCGAACGACTGCAGTTTTCTTGGCAAGCTCCGGCTCAGCTCAGGCTGCCCTGGGAGCGGGATGATATGCTGGAAATGCTAGGTAATGTGCTGGATAACGCCGGCAAATGGGCGCGCAGTAAAGTGCAGCTGCAGATTACCCAACAAGGACCGCACATTATTATTCACGTGGATGATGATGGCCCCGGCATCGAGCCGCAACGGCGAGAACAGGTGCAGCAACGCGGGACGCGTTTAGATGAGCAGGTACAGGGGCATGGGCTTGGCTTGGGAATTGTGCGTGATATTGTTGATGCGCTAGCCGGCACGCTAACGTTGGATGAAAGCCCTCTTGGTGGGTTGCGCGTCACTCTGTGTTTGCGTTTGCCCTGAGCTTTGCGCGCTAAACAAGCACGATTAACGCTTTATCAGATTAACCTGATTATAGACAAAAGCACTTTGATGGCTCTGTATGTTAGAATTAGCCACTTTATCTGCCTAAGTTCAAATATTTTCTTCGGGGGAGGTTGTTCTAAAAGTCTGTAAATAGGAGAATTAGCCGCTTTACTGACTTTTAGCGACGGTGCATGGCTTTTATTGCTTTAGGAATCAACCATAAAACGGCCTCAGTAGCAGTGCGTGAGCGTGTTGCTTTTAGTCCAGATCGTTTAACCGATGCTTTACGCGAATTGTGCCGTGAGGCAGGCGCACGCGAGGCTGCCATTCTATCAACCTGTAACCGCAGTGAGCTCTATCTTGAAATGGAGCCCAGCCAAGAACGCGCAGTGATTGAGTGGCTGGCTAACTACCATGGTTTGCAGGCAGAAGAATTACACAGTTGCGCGTATACCCATACGCATGATCAAGCCGTGCGGCATATGATGCGCGTTGCCTGTGGTCTGGATTCGCTGGTGTTGGGTGAGCCGCAAATTCTGGGGCAAATAAAGTCCTCCTATGCGGTGGCGCGTGAAGCCGGTACCTTAGGCCCTTTGTTGGGACGTTTATTCCAAGCTACTTTCAGTACCGCTAAAACGGTGCGCACAGACACAGCAATTGGTGAAAACCCCGTCTCTGTAGCCTTTGCTGCGGTGAGTTTAGCTAAACAGATATTTAGTGATTTAAGCCAAAGCCAAGCGCTGCTTATTGGTGCGGGCGAAACCATTACGCTGGTGGCGCGACACCTGCACGAGCAGGGTTTGAAAAATATAGTAGTGGCTAACCGTACGCTGGAGCGTGCCGCGCTGTTGACCGAAGAGTTCGGTGCCAAGGCAGTGTTGCTGTCAGAAATCCCTGATGCCTTGATTCATAGCGATATTGTGATTAGCTCTACGGCGAGTCAATTGCCCATTTTAGGCAAGGGTGCGGTTGAGCGTGCGTTAAAGCTGCGCAAACACAAACCTATATTTATGGTGGATATCGCCGTACCGCGCGATATTGAATCGCAAGTAGGCGAGTTGGATGATGTCTATCTGTACACGGTAGATGACTTGCATGAAGTGGTCTCTGAAAACCTGAAAAGCCGTCAAGGTGCAGCGAAAGCAGCCGAAGATTTGGTGGTGCAGGGTACTTCAGACTTTATGCAGCGTTTGCGCGAGCTGGAAGCCGTTGATGTGTTGCGTTCATACCGTCAGCAGGGCGAGCAATTACGCGATGAAGAGTTACAAAAAGCCCTGCGCTCACTTGCCAATGGCACGAATGCCGAAGATGCGTTGACCCAGTTGGCGCGGGGATTAACTAACAAATTACTGCATACGCCAAGTGTGCAGTTAAAGCGCTTATCTGCGGATGGCCGTCATGAAGCCCTCGCTGTGGCGCAAGAATTATTTGGCTTAAATTCAGGTGAAACTAATTAATGAAAGCCTCCTTATTAAATCGTTTAGATGCCTTAGTTGACCGTTACGAAGAACTCACCGCATTGCTAGGCGATGCGCAGGTGATTAGCGACCAAAATCAGTTCCGCGCGTATTCCAAAGAATATGCCGAAGTGGAACCTGTGGTGCAGGCCTATCAAAGCTGGAATAAACTAAAAAGCGATCTGGCTGAAGCACAAACGCTGCTTAAAGACAGCGATCCTGATGTGCGGGAAATGGCTGTTGAAGAAGTTGCTGAGTGCAAAACTGCCATCGAAAAGCTGGAAGATAACCTGCAAGTATTGCTGTTACCTAAAGACCCTAACGACAGTCGTAACGTATTTCTAGAGGTACGTGCTGGAACGGGTGGTGATGAGGCGGCTATTTTTTCGGGCGACTTGTTTCGTATGTACTGCCGTTATGCGGAGCGCCAAGGCTGGCGCGTGGAAGTGTTATCCGAGCATGAGGGCGAGCACGGCGGTTTTAAGGAAGTTATTGCTCGGGTTGAGGGTGACAATGTTTACGGTCGTTTAAAATTTGAGTCCGGCGCACACCGTGTACAGCGTGTGCCAGAAACAGAATCCCAGGGACGCGTACATACATCAGCCTGTACCGTGGCTGTGTTAGCCGAGCCGGATGAACAAGCAGCGATTGAAATTAACCCTGCAGATTTACGCGTGGATACCTATCGTGCCTCGGGCGCGGGTGGGCAGCACGTGAACAAAACGGATTCTGCCGTGCGTATTACGCATATTCCAACGGGATTTGTAGTGGAATGCCAAGAAGAGCGTTCGCAGCACAAAAACCGTGCCCGCGCTATGGGTTGGTTAGCAGCGCGCTTACAAGATCAGCAAACCTCAGCTGCGCAAAAAGAAATGACCGATGCCCGACGTTCGTTAGTGGGTAGTGGTGATCGTTCTGAACGTATCCGCACCTACAACTATCCGCAGGGGCGCGTGACCGATCACCGTATTAATCTGACGCTCTATTCGCTGGAAAGTGTTATTCAGGGTGAGCTGGAACACATTATTGATCCCTTGTTGATGGAGTATCAGGCCGATCAGCTGGCTGCTCTGGATGAGTAAAAACTATGGTCACTATTGCGTGCCTACTGCAACGCGCTCAGCAATTAAGTTCTCCCAGCGCCAAACTGGATGTGGAGTTGCTACTGGCGCATGTACTCAAAAAGCCGCGCAGTTATCTCTACACTTGGCCCGGTAAAGAGCTGGCTAGCGATCAGCAAGCCGAATTTGAACAGCTGTTAGCGCGTCGCCATGCCGGTGAGCCCGTTGCCTATTTGCTTGGGCAGCAGGGTTTCTGGACGCTTGATTTGCAGGTCAGTCCGCATACATTAATTCCCCGACCAGAAACCGAATTACTGGTCGAAACCGCGCTGTCTTTAGCGCAAGACAAACTGCCGGTGCGTGTTTTAGATTTGGGTACGGGAACTGGTGCTATTGCTTTAGCGTTGGCTAGTGAGCGCCCGCAGTGGCAGATAACCGGAGTGGATTGCGTTGAGCAAGCAGTGCAGTTGGCGCAACACAATGGTTTAAGCTGCCAGCAGCCACAGGTGCGATTCCTACAGAGCGATTGGTTTTCTGCGCTGAGCGATGAGTATTTTGAGCTCATTATCAGTAACCCACCGTATATTTCCCTAGATGACCCGCATTTGCAGCAAGGCGATGTGCGCTTTGAACCCTCCAGTGCTTTGGTTTCGGGCACGGATGGTTTAGATGCTATTCGCCATATAGTGCGCCATGCTGGACGTCACCTAGCTGAGCAAGGCTGGCTGTTGTTTGAACATGGTTATCAGCAAAGCACTGCGGTACGTGAATTGCTGGCGCAAGCGGGTTTTATCAACGTGCGCAGTGAGTGTGATTTGTCAGGGCATGAGCGCGTGACCTTAGGGCAGTGGAATAAACGTGAGGCGATTGCATGCTAACCGATGCTGAACTGCTGCGTTACAGTCGACAAATTTTGCTGGCAGATGTCGATATTGCCGGACAACTTAAGCTTAAACACAGCAAAGTGCTGATTGTTGGTCTGGGTGGGCTTGGCTCGCCTGTGGCTATGTATCTGGCAGCGGCGGGTATTGGTGAGTTGCATTTGGCTGATTTTGATGTGGTCGACAGCACGAATTTACAGCGCCAAGTAGTGCATACCACAGCCAGCGAAGGACAATTAAAAGTTGCTTCTGCCCAAGCGCGCCTACAAGCGCTTAATCCTTTTATTCAAGTACATACACACAGTGAGCGTTTAACAGCAGCGAATCTTGAGCAGTTGGTGCAGGGCATGCATGTGGTCTTGGACTGCACAGATAATTTCCGTATTCGCGATGATCTCAATGCTGCCTGTTTTGCCCAGCAAGTGCCTTGGGTGAGTGGCGCTGCGATTCGTTTGTCTGGACAGTTGACGGTTTTTGATCCGCGCTCGGCAGACAGTCCTTGTTACCGCTGCTTGTTTGCTGAGACTGAAGATGAAGCTTTAGGCTGTAACGAGGCTGGTGTGTTGGGACCGTTGGTAGGTGTTATTGGCAGTCTGCAGGCCGCCGAAACCATTAAAGTATTGGTTGGTTTTGGTCGCTCTTTGGTGGGGCGGTTGTTGCTGGTAGATATTGCCAACAGTCAGTTTCGGGAGCTTAAGTTAAGCCGCGATCCCGGCTGTTCTGTGTGCGGTGAGCCGCAATGAATCCACAAGCACCCATTGGTGTATTTGATTCAGGTCTAGGCGGTCTGTCGGTGCTGGCGGAAATTCGCCAAGTTCTGCCGATGGAACAACTTATTTACGTTGCAGACAGTGCTTATGTTCCCTATGGCGATAAAAGCACTGAAGAAATAATCGAGCGCAGCATAGTTATTAGTGAGTTTTTGTTGGATCAAGGCGTAAAAGCGCTGGTGGTGGCTTGTAATACTGCAACAGCGGCGGCTATTCATGTGTTGCGTGAACGTTGGCCAAATTTGGTTTGTGTTGGTATGGAGCCAGCGGTGAAGCCAGCCGCACGCGTGTCAAAAACCGGAAAAGTGGGGGTGTTAGCCACCACGGGCACGCTTCGTAGCGCAAAATTTGCAGCTTTGTTAGATCAGTTTTCAGCGCAGGTAGAGGTACATACCCAGCCGTGCCCGGGGTTGGTTGAATTGATTGAGGCTGGCGAATTAAACGGCTCGCTAACGCGCGAATTGCTGGCCAATTACGTTGAGCCACTGCTGCAAGCGCAGTGCGATACGTTAATTTTGGGCTGTACGCATTATCCGTTTATCAAGCCCTTATTGCGTACTCTGTTGCCTGCAGAGATTATGATTATTGATACAGGTGCTGCTGTCGCGCGGCGTCTACAGCAGCAGTTAACAGCGCACGAGCTTTTAGCAAAAAGCAATATACAGGCTGACCAGTTTTATACCAGCGGCAGTATCGAAGCCATGCAGCAAGCCATGCCCGCGCTATGGCCGCACAAGGTACTGGTGACGCAGCTGTTACGCTAAACGCCGCTCAGAATAAGGTTTGCATATGTCTATTACCGTACTCGCAAAACAGCTGGGACAGTTCTTGCAGCAACAAAACAAACAAGTCACAACGGCAGAGTCCTGTACCGGTGGCGGTATAGCTGAAGCAATTACACGTATTGCGGGCAGTTCGGCTTGGTTTGAAGCCGGTTATATTACTTACTCAAACCAGCAAAAAACTAAAATGTTGCATGTGGCGCAAGAGCTGCTTGTGGCACATGGTGCAGTGAGCCTGCCGGTAGTAGAGGCCATGGCGCAAGGTGCTCAGCGCGAAAGTGGGGCTTATTACGCAGTGGCAGTTAGCGGTATTGCTGGGCCGGGTGGAGGTAGTGCCGATAAGCCCGTGGGTACGGTGTGTTTTGCTTGGGTGGTTGGCACACAAACCTACTCTGAAACGCAAGTGTTTGCCGGCGATAGAGCAGCCGTTCGTCAGCAGGCAGTGCAAAAGGCATTGCTTGGTCTAATCTCGTTAATAGCAAATAAATAAAAGCACGCTGCAGTTATTCCGATAACGGTTGTTGCTATTCAGAAAAAAACATGGATAATACTGGTTAACTATACAGTGTTTTGTAATTCATAACGTACCGAGGTCTAAAGATGGATGAGAATAAAAAGCGCGCCTTAGCAGCGGCACTGGGTCAGATTGAACGTCAATTTGGTAAGGGTGCAGTCATGCGGATGGGCGATCATGAGCGCCAAGCTATTCCAGCGATTTCAACCGGCTCTTTAGGTCTTGATATTGCGTTGGGCATAGGTGGGTTGCCAAAGGGTCGTATTGTTGAGATTTATGGCCCTGAGTCCTCGGGTAAAACCACCTTAACATTGTCCGTTATTGCCGAGGCGCAAAAACAAGGCGCGACCTGTGCGTTTGTGGATGCTGAGCACGCGCTGGATCCCGAGTATGCTGGCAAGTTGGGCGTTAACGTAGATGATTTGTTGGTATCTCAGCCAGATACCGGTGAGCAACTGGTTTACTAAGACCAATAAAGACAACACGCCGAAAAAGTACCAGAAATTGAAATTTTTCGGTGCGTAGTACTTCCCCATATGGGTATCCCAAGCACGCTGTATGGGCAGGCGCTCATCCACCCAATCACGTAAACTGATGAGTAGTTTCATTACACTTCACCTCCATCTTCACCGACAATAATCACTGTATCCGATACATAACGGTACGGAGGCACTTCTAAATTCTTAGGTGCGGGAACGCCTTTGTATACACGGCCTGACAAATCGAAACGTGAGCCATGGCAAGGGCAGAAAAAGCCGCCTACCCAGTTGGCGCCTAAATCGCTAGGCGCAATCTCAGGACGGTATTTGGGTGAACAACCTAAGTGCGTGCAGATACCAACAAGCACCATATACTCGGGCTTGGTCGCACGCTCAACACCTGTAATGTATTTCGGCTGTTGCTCAAGATCTTTTGATAGCGGATCGAGTAGAGCTGAATTCAGTTTTTCTAAATTTGCCAGCTGCTCAGGGGTGCGATGAATAATAAAAACCGGCTTACCGCGCCATTCTTCAGTCGCCATTTCGCCTGGGCGAACTTTGCTCATATCCACTTTTACCGGTGCACCTGCTGCTTTCGCTTTAGCGCTGGGCTGCCAGGAACCAAGAAAAGGAATAGCTACTCCCACAGCACCCGCTGCACCTACCGCAGCCGTTGACGCTGCAAGAAAGCGTCGCCGCGAAGTGTTCACTTCGTTATTACTCATTAGGATGTCCCCCGTCAATACCGCTTATCGGCCTGACCAACTATAAAAAACGCGGCAAATAGTATAAAAAAAGCCTTCC
>SMEQ01000348.1_pt1 | contig 14352 bp, 12 predicted proteins | sample 2456281 | NCBI WGS metagenome assembly SMEQ01 (sample SAMN10132596, study PRJNA489261) | soil metagenome | isolation source: day1 antibiotic-loamy sand soil ammended with raw manure from dairy cow... | place: USA | collected 2015-04-01
TACCGACATTCATTACCTATTCTTTATCAGTTTCGCTCGTTCCTGCCATTAGCGAAGCAGCTTACCAGCGAAACTTTCATTTAATCCATTATCGCATCAACCAAGCGCTGAGACTATCTCTCGTTTCTGGGGGGATCTCTGTTGTCGTTCTATACGTCTTTGCTCAGCCGATTATGGAGCATTTGCAGCTCGCAACGCGCAGCGCTGTTTTACTCTGCCCTGAGCATGTGGCCAACAGTAAACCCGCACCAGATATGCTGCTGGCAGCCTGCGAGCAATTACAACTTGATCCTCGCCAAGTGGTGTATGTCGGCGATGATCAACGTGATATTGATGCAGGCCGCGCCGCCAATATGCACACGGTCGCGGTGCGTTATGGCTATAACCCGCGCTAAGACAACCCCGCAAACTGGGGCGCTGATGCAGTCATTGAGTGCATCAACGAGCTCGAACCCTTATTAGCAGCCCAGTGTTTTTGCTGATGCGCGCCTGATTTGGCAGCGCGATCCCAGCACAGCACTGAGCCTACTGGCTGATTGAATTTATTTTAAAGAGATAAGTTATGTTTGATTACACTGCACCTGCTGGACTTCTCAATGAGCGTATTATTCTAGTAACCGGCGCAGGCCGTGGTATTGGTGCAGCTGCAGCGCGCACCTACGCTGCCCATGGCGCAACCGTTTTATTACTGGGTAAAACAGAAAAGCACCTCAATGCTGTCTACGATGAGATCGTCGCCGCTGGCAACCCTGAGCCGGTAGTGATTCCTTTGGATTTGGAGCGAGCCAGCCAAGAAGCCTACAACGAACTGGCGGCAATGATTGAAGCGGAATTTGGACGTTTAGACGGCTTGCTGCATAACGCCTCCATTCTGGGGCCGCGCACACCGCTAGAACAGCTATCAGGCGAGAACTTTGCCAAAGTCATGCAAATTAATGTCAATGGTATGTTCACCCTCAATAGCGCCATGCTGCCACTGTTGCGCTTATCTAAAGACGCTTCAGTCATTTTCACTTCCAGCAGCGTCGGACGTAAAGGCCGTGCCTACTGGGGTGCCTATGCCGTGTCTAAGTTTGCCACCGAAGGCTTAATGCAAGTGATGGCCGATGAATTGGACGATACCGCTATTCGCGCAAACAGTCTCAATCCTGGTGCTACCCGCACAGATATGCGTGCCCACGCTTACCCTGGCGAGAACGCACTGAACAACCCAACACCAGACGACATCATGCCGCTGTATTTGTACTTAATGGGTCCTGCGAGCACTGGCGTCACTGGACAGGCATTCAACGCACAATAAAGCTTAGCGCCTAACTTCCCGCGTCAACCCACCAGCGCTCTAACCGATCAGGTCAGCGCTGGCAACCCTTCTCTGCAGCCTGCAGCACAGCCCCTTGCCATCCAGCAGCATCGCGAATGGCAGCTGAGACTAATCAATCGCCTCGTCATAATGTTGTCTGCACTGATATGGCTGCTAAAAAGTGATGCCAATATGCAATATTTTTTTGACGCTTTTATTTTAACGCAGCATAAGTCATTGTTTATAAAAGACTTTATGAAAGTGGCACGATAATAGCTTTAACTTAAGCAAGAACGTTTAAGGTGAAGCTATTATTATGAATACTCAACCCACTGCCAACATTATTAATATTGAACAAAGCCCAGTTAAACGCTTTGCTAGCAAGGCTAAAACCTTACCTCGTATAGCTTTATCTCATGCTGAATTGCGTCAGTTGCTCTCTATGCAACTGCAAAGCACTTTAGATATTAAAGCGATCCTTGAGATGTTTTTTAAAACAACTCAGCAACTGATCAGCTATGACTCGCTCGCTTATAAACATGAAGCGCACGCTATCAATACCGAGTTAGCGGTTAGCAAACAACATAGCGTGACCTACAACCTCAATTATCAAGGCGAGTACTTAGGCGATATTATTTTTACGCGCAACAGTGTTTTTCTTGAGGACGAGCTCGGTGATTTTGAGTCAATTATTGCCAGCTTGATTTTTCCACTGCGCAACGCCCTGCTCTACAGCGCAGCGTTGAAAAATGCTCTACAAGATGCTCTAACAGGTGTCGGCAACCGCGTGGCTATGCAGCAAACACTGCAGCGTGATATCGACACAGCACAACGCCATAAACAAGCGCTGTCGGTGTTAATGATTGATATTGATTACTTTAAGCGTATCAACGACACCTACGGCCACAGCACAGGCGACACAGTGCTGACCCAGGTGGCTAAGATGATTGAAAACCAACTGCGTGCGACCGATGCTTTGTTTCGTTACGGTGGTGAGGAGTTTTTAGCGGTGCTGCCCAATACCTGTCAGCAGCATGCGCTGCTGGTTGCAGAGCGCTTACGTCATGACTTGGAAACGCTGGTGATTCATGATGGTCAGCATGCGATATCAGTCACCGTCAGTATCGGCTGCGCAACATTACGCAGCGACGATTCGCTACAGACGATACTGCAGCGTTCTGACGTGGCTTTATATGCAGCAAAGAATAATGGTCGTAACCAAGTACAAGTGGCGCTATAAATCAGCGTCACTTGCACCATCATGCTACTTACTCAGGACGCAAACGACGCACTGGCGCATTGCGAGTGCTAGCCGGTGATTTTCGCGCGCTAGAAGGCGATTTATCACGCGGTTTTCTAGAGTCCTTAGCAAACTCAGCAGGCTGATCTTTGTTGGTGGTATACACCGTTTTATCCGCACCGCGGCGTGCATTACGCACAGGCGCAACGGGCTTCGCCGTTTTACGCTGCTGACGATCCAATTTGTCTTTAGCTTTCTCGCTCATCTCTGGCAATAAAATCGGCTCAAGGCCCACTTCTTTACTGAGAATATCAATCTCGGCCTGACCCATTTCACGCCAGCGCCCCATGCTTAACTCTGAAGTTAAGAAGACCGGTCCAAAACGCACACGCTTCAAGCGGCTGACCACTACGTCTTGTGATTCCCATAAACGACGCACTTCACGGTTACGCCCTTCCATCACCACGCAGTGGAACCAACGGTTATAGCCTTCGCCACCGGGCGCTGCTTGCACGTCAGTAAACTTAGCCGGACCATCTTCAAGCATTACACCTTTTTTAAGGTTTTCAATCATTTCTTCGGTGACTTCACCACGCACACGCACCGCATACTCACGGTCCATCTGATAAGAGGGGTGCATTAAGCGGTTGGCTAATTCACCATCGGTGGTGAACATCAACAGACCTGTAGTGTTGATATCTAAACGGCCAATATTGATCCAGCGACCGGTGTGCGGGCGCGGTAAGCGATCAAATACGGTTGGGCGACCCTCAGGGTCATTGCGCGTACAGACTTCACCTTCTGGCTTGTTGTAAATAATCACGCGGCGCTGCAAGTAGGTTTCAGCGCTTTGCTTCAATGGACGGCCATCAACGGTAATAGCATCCAAGGCATCAACACGTGCGCCCAGTTTCGCCACGCGTGAGTTCACCAATACGCGACCATCGCTGATCCACTGCTCAATATCGCGACGTGAGCCAAAGCCCATGCGCGCTAATACTTTCTGCAGTTTTTCGCCAACCGGTGCTACCGCACCTTTCTTGGCTTTATCTTCTTGGGTTTTTGCGCCTGCTGGTGCAGCAGTCTTTTTGGTTTTATCGTTCATATCAAGCACCTCCCGGTGGGTCGCTTTCAGTTATTAAATTGCAAAGAGTGCAAGCTGCGTATCATACGCGCCGCACAACCAATAGACGATATAAATCAATCGTCACGCTGGGTTAAATGCCAGGCTTGGTGAATCTTTTTATTACGCGCAAAGTCAGGGTCAAAGGTTTGTGCGCTAATATGAGTCACCTGATAACGCGCTTCAATACTTTCATCCATCACAAAACGGCGGAAATTATTAGAGAAATACAGACTGCCACCGGGTGCTAAACGCGCCATAGCACGATCGAGCAACAACACGTGGTCGCGCTGAATATCAAACACATCGTCCATGCGTTTGGAATTAGAGAACGTCGGCGGATCTAAGAAAATCAAATCATAACTTTCACGGTCATTTTCCAGCCACACCATCACGTCAGCATGCACAAGGTTGTGTTTATCTGAGAAACCATTGAGCGCAAGATTACGCTTAGCCCAATCTAAATAGGTTTTTGATAAATCAACGCTGGTGGTACTGCGTGCACCACCTTTTGCAGCATGCACTGTGGCAGCAGCGGTATAGCAAAATAAGTTTAGGAAACGTTTGCCCGCTGCTTCTTTTTGGATACGCATACGCATTGGACGGTGATCCAAGAACACACCAGTATCCAAATAATCAGTTAAGTTCACCAGCAGCTTTACGCCACCCTCAACGATATGCATAAACTGTCCACGCTCGGCTTGGCGCTCATACTGACGCGTGCCGGCTTGACGCTCGCGACGTTTAATCACAATACGCTCAGGCGGTACATCCAAGACGGTTGGAATCGCAGCTAAAGCATCGAGAAAACGGCCTTTAGCCTTTTCCGGATCAATGGTTTTGGGTGCAGCATATTCTTGCACATGCACCCAATCCGCATAAATATCCACGGCCAAAGCATATTCAGGCATATCAGCATCGTACAAACGGTAGCATTCAACCTGCTCTTTGCGCGCCCATTTTCCTAATTGTTTGAGATTTTTCTGCAGGCGATTGGCAAACATCTGCCCGCCTTCACTTAAGCGTGCGGTTTCGACTGGAGTAACGGCATTGCGCTCAGGCTCACCGGTTAAACGTGGTGCTTCGTCATAATCATCGGTTACAGCACCTGGCTTGGCGTGACTGGTCATGCGATCAGAGAGCACGAAACGCTCAGGCTGTACTTGGAATAACAATAGGCGACACGGCAACGCACCATTAAACAGCGAATACTGTTTATGGCTGCGTAAACCCATACGTTTACCCAACTGCGGCGCACCCGTAAAGACCGCCGCTTGCCAACCTAAACAGGCACTGCGTAAACGCTCACCCAAGTACTGATAGAGATAGAGCAAGCTGGCTTCATCGCCCAAACGCTCACCGTATGGCGGGTTAGTGACCACCAGTCCGGTTTGACCTTGATCGGGTTTAGGCTCAAAGGTTGCCAACTCACCTTGATAAATATTGACCCAGCCCGACAAACCCGCACGTTCGATATTATTGCGTGCGGGCTGAATCAAACGCGGATCGCCTTCATAGCCGCGAATCCACAAGGGTGGCTTAGACAAACCAATCTCGGCGCGCTCCTGCGCTTCCTCATAGAGCGGCTGCCAGATCGCTGGATCATGACCAAGCCAGTTACTAAAGCCCCAACGCTCACGGCGTAAATTGGGTGCGATATCCGCTGCCATCAGCGCACCTTCAATCAAGAACGTACCCACACCGCACATTGGGTCAGCTAAAGCAGCGCCTTGTTTGGCCAGCTCCGGCCAGCCTGCGCGTAGCAAAATGGCGGCTGCAAGGTTTTCTTTTAAGGGCGCAGCACCCTGCTGTAAACGGTAGCCACGCTGGTGCAAGCTGGTGCCAGATAAATCCAGCGATAATGTGGCTTCACCACGGTTGATATGCAAATGCACCCGTACATCGGGGCTGATTTTATCAACTGATGGGCGATTACCTTCTTTATCACGCAAGGCATCAACTATCGCATCTTTAACTTTAAGCGCACCAAAGTGAGTGTTATCAATGCCGGAACCTCGCCCCGTAAACTCCACAGATAAGGTGCCATTGGCTTGTAAATGCTCTGACCAGTCGATGTCATTCACACCGTGGTACAGGTCTTCAACCGTTTTGACGCTAAAGCGTTTAAGCACCAACAGCACGCGATTCGCCAGTCGAGACCACAAGCACATGCGATAAGCCGCCTGCATGGTGCCGCGCCCAGAGACACCGGATAATTGCTCACGCGCATCGGTTAAGCCGAGCGTTTGCGCTTCTGCAAGCAGCAAGCCCTCAAGGCTCTTGGGGCAGGTTAAATAGAGTTCAACTTCTTTATTGGCGGGCATAAATTTTCCAGTAGGTGCTTAAATCAAAACTTTATAATGCGTGTCGATAAAGACCAGTCAAACTGACCACTCATCGATTTATATACATTTGTGCTGCTGCGTCATGCTGAATCTTCATGGATCTGCTCGGAATCAAGCAGCCAGCCACAGCGACTGTTAGTACGTCTTTATCTCATATGAGCCATGTTTATCGCGCCACTTATGCTTTTCACGTTAAAAACAAGAGCAATCTAGATGAAAACGATCTTTCCATCCTGACTTTAATTTAGTTAGAACTCTTATGTGCTTACGCATTGAGCTGTGCACGTCACTCATCTTGGAGCATATGAGTTTCTTAATTTTTGAAGTATACGGCTTTATCATCAAGCCGACGGTAACATTCTTGTCAATAACTGAGGGCAACACCCAATGAGAAAACTCAAGCGTGATCCGTTAGAACGTGCTTTTTTACGTGGTTACCAACATGGTGTCACTGGCAAATCACGGGAACTCTGTCCATTTAATTTATTATCCGCTCGCCAAGCTTGGTTAAACGGCTGGCGTGAGGGACGTTCCGACAACTGGGATGGCTTCCGCGGTACCGCTGGCCTGCATCGTCTCAATGAGCTCAACGCGGTAGGCTAATTCACCGCAGGTAACGTGAGATGCAAACACATCTATAGCACTCACGTTACCCTGAATAAAATCAGCGCTTGCCTAATACACCCGCAACCGCATCAACACTTGAACGAATCAACTCAGGGCCTTTATAAATAAAGCCAGAATAAATCTGCACTAAACTTGCACCTGCCTCAATTTTTTCCGCAGCATGCTGCCCTTCAGTAATGCCTCCCACGGCAATAATCGGTAAACGTCCAGCCAGCGTTTCAGCCAATACACGTACCACATGGGTACTTTGTTCACGTACAGGCGCACCTGACAAGCCACCGGCTTCATCAGCATGCTGCATGCCTGCAACACCTTCGCGTGACACCGTGGTATTGGTCGCAATCACTGCATCCATACCGGTCTCTAGCAAAATATGCGCAACTTCCACTATTTCTTCATCGCTCATATCTGGAGCGATTTTAATAGCCAGCGGTACACGCTTACCGTGCAACACTGTCAGTTCTTGTTGACGCTGGCTGAGGGCGCTGAGCAAGTTGCGTAATGAATCGCCAAACTGCAAAGAGCGTAAACCTGGTGTGTTCGGTGAGCTGACATTGACAGTAATATAGCTGGCGCTGCCATACACTTTATCCATGCACAACAAATAGTCATCGGCGGCATTTTCCACAGGTGTGTCAAAGTTTTTACCGATATTAATGCCCAGCACACCACTGAATTTTGCGTTCTGCACTCGAGCCAACAAGTGATCAACACCGAGGTTATTAAACCCCATACGATTGATTACGCCTTCTGCGGCAGGCAAACGAAATAAACGCGGTTTTGGATTACCCGGTTGCGCACGCGGCGTTATTGTACCAATTTCAATAAATCCAAAACCTAAGCCCGACAGACCTAAAATGGCATCGCCATTCTTATCTAAACCTGCAGCCAAACCGACAGGATTAGGAAACTCGATACCCATCACGGAGACTGGCAATGCCGCAGGTTGTTTTACCAAACGATGGGTTAAACCTAAACGCCCTGCAGCGCCTAACGTATCAATGGTCAGTTCGTGTGCGGTTTCTGGGGATAATTTAAAAAGTAGACGACGTGATAAATTGTACATAGTTGATGATCAATTTTATAAATAAGAATATGACGATTATAGCGGGTTAAGGCAGCCTACGCAGATCTAATAATTTACCCTGCTCATTAAAGCGCAGCATAAAACTACCGCGTATGCCCTCATGCGTTAAAAAAGGCTGTAAATGTCGCGCCGGCAGACTCACCGTGCGCCCGTCCCTACTGCGTATCAGTACGCGATTAGCAGTACCTTGATATACACGCAAATACTCTTGGGCCGGTATTGAAATATCAAACAATAAACTGAGCATGCTAAACTCGATAAAAGATACGGTGTTTTGTTATTACGCTATCAGTGTACCATGCACTATAGTGTATTTTAGTGGCTGCAAAGGCTCTCAAGTTATTCTTTGGGATTTATAAAATCATGTCTCGACCCAACACATCACGCTCACTGCTTTCACGCCTAGGCGCGTTTTTCAAAAGCTCGAAGAGTGAAACAGATACTTTTTCAGCCGAGCATATTGCCGCGCGGGTAAAACTGCCTTTTACCAACCTGCAGATACCTGAACTGAGCATTTGCTGGAAAAATAATTTATTTTTACAGCATTTGTACGACCTGCCGCGGGGTGCCTTATCCGGCCCAGTGCAAGAAGATAAAGCGCAAGCCCATGCGCTCTTTTCTAAGTTGATAAATAAGGTTATTGATACTGAGTGTGTCATTGATTTACGTGATATTTATGGCTTTTCAGAGTCACTGCCGCACCTTGCTACAACCCCAGATTTAGAAAGCTTTGCCGCACATCCTGAGTGCCGACATATACGCATTATCAGTTACCGTGATTTTGAAAAAACTATTACTCAAGCTGTACCAAGTTTTCTCAGTGATCAGCCCCTCAATTTGCGTCAAGCCAGCTGGCTCGGTGAGCAATTGTTCTGGGCTGATGAGCAATCTGCCTGTGAATTTGCCTGCGCCGTTGTTTATGCGCGTCGCCGCGGTTTAGATCTACCAAAGCGCACCTATATCAGTCGTTACTCGCTCAACACCAGCGTACTGCATACCATTCAAAAAAATTACCATATGCTCATCATGCCCGAGCAAACATGGGCAGATGCTGAGTTTATGGCTATTTTGCTGGGATCACGCAGCCCTTATGCGCGCTTAACATTGGCTAAAAGCCCGACTGCTGTAGAAGTACTGCTGTTATCAAAACGTAATCCGCTTTCAGACACCCTAGGTCGCGGCCTGCGTCGGGCTGGAGCATACGATGCGTGCGATACCCTTATGCAACTGGCAAGCATGCAAAAGTGAGGTTTTATGCAGGTAGCCGCCGCCGATGTACTCATTGAATAAGCGTGCTTGCAAAGCGTTGCATATAAAAAAAGACTGTATATAATGACAGGCACTGTATAAAACAACAGAGCATCATTATGTCGAAGCTAACGAAACGTCAGTCAGAGATTTTAAACTTCCTTAAAAGCTGGATTGAAGATAATGGCTACCCGCCAACCCGCGCTGAAATAGCTAAAGAGCTGGGGTTTAAGTCGCCCAACGCAGCAGAGGATCACCTTAAAGCCCTTGCACGCAAGGGTGCGATTGAAATGATTCCTGGTGCCTCGCGCGGTCTGAAAATAATCGAAACGCTCGATGATCAAGCACTAGCCATCAATGACAATGAACTCCCAGTGATTGGTCGCGTCGCTGCTGGCGAGCCTATTTTAGCTCAACAGCATATTGAAAGTACCTGCCCTGTTAATCCGGCCTTATTCAAACCCCGTGCTGATTACTTATTGCAAGTGAACGGTATGAGTATGAAAGACATCGGCATTCTGGATGGCGACCTCCTCGCAGTGCATATCACCCAAGAAGCACACAATGGCCAAGTTGTAGTCGCGCGTATTGATGATGATGTGACGGTTAAACGTTACAAACGAGATGGCAATACTGTTTGGCTGCTACCAGAAAACACAGATTTTGCGCCGATTAAAGTTGATCTAGAAACACAAAATTTCATTATTGAAGGTTTAAGTGTCGGCATTATTCGCCGCTAGAGAGGTCTTTTATGACGCGCCCAATATCACTGAATCATCGGCAAATTTCTTTGTTTGAACCGCTCTTTAATTTAGAGGGTTCAGCCCTAGCCTCTGCTTTTGATTCGCCACCACGCGCCAAGAAAACGCCTAATGACAGTGAAGATAGCTTATTTAGCGAAATCACTTTATCAGGACAATCCGCACAGTGTTTGCAGTTAATTGCGCCTATTTTGCGTGAACTGAGCGAGGGTGAGAATCACCGCTGGCTCACCTTGATATCACCGCCCGAGCAGATGACAGCGCAATGGTTACGTAATGCTGGGCTGAATCGAGAGCGTATTTTGGTGTTGCGCCCGAGAGGCTTACAAAGCAGTCAAGAACTGGCACGCGAAGCTTTACGTCTAGGTTGCAGCCACACCGTGATCAGCTGGTTTAACCCTTTACCGCGCACTGCTCGTGCTCGACTCATTAGCGCAGCACGAGCAGGTGCTACGCAGATACTGAATATCCGTCAACCCTTCACGATCTGATCCCCCTACAGATCGTTTTCCGCGCTAAGCTTTGCCTAGCGCGGTTTTTTTACGCCTCTAAAACTACTGTGCTAACAGCTTTTCCCACTCTTTAACTTCTTTTTTCGAAGCACCACCCAGCACGTCTAACGCTTGACGCAAACGAAAGCGGGTTAAGTCTGGGCCTAGAATAGTCATGGCATCTAACACTGATACCGAACTGGCTTGCCCCGTAATAGCCGCAAACATCAGCGGCATCATATCGCGCAACTTCAATTCCAACAGCTCACCCGTAGCGTTAATACAGCCAGTGATACCCTCTTTATCCCACTGACGTAAGCCTTCTAGCTTCCACAGTGTTAACTGCAGTACTTGTCGAACTTGATCACTGCTCAGCTTCTTGTGCGCAAACAACTCAGGCGTCAGCGGCACGCCGCCGGAAAAGAAGAAGCCTGCCAAAGGTGCAATTTCGCTTAAGGTTTCAACACGACCCTGAACATGGGGAGCAATCTTCATTAAGTAGTCGGCATTAAAGGCCCACTCGCGTGCAGCTTCAGCAAACTGATCAACAGTTAAATCACGCAACCACTGACCATTCAGCCAAGACAGTTTTTCCACATCAAAGATAGGACCACCCAAAGACACACGATTGATATCAAAGTGCTCAATCATATCTTCTAAAGAGAATTTTTCGCTCTCATCCGGCATTGACCAGCCCATGCGTCCTAAGTAGTTCAGCATGGCTTGTGGCAAATAGCCCATGCGCTCGTAGAAGTTGATTGAAGTTGGGTTTTTACGCTTCGACAACTTGCTTTTATCAGGGTTACGCAACAACGGCATGTAGCATAAAACCGGTTGCTCCCAACCAAAATACTCATACAGCTTAATCAGCTTAGGTGCCGATGGCAGCCACTCTTCACCACGCAGAACGTGGGTGATACCCATCAAATGGTCATCCACCACGTTGGCTAAAAAGTAAGTGGGCAAACCGTCGGCTTTCATCAAGACCTGCATGTCCATACGATCCCAGCCGATCTCAACGTCGCCACGCAGCATATCTTTAACCACGCAAATGCCTTCTGTCGGCACTTTCATACGAATCACATGCGACTCGCCTGCTGCAACTCGTTGTTGTGCTTCAGCTGGCTCAAGGTGTGCGCAATGCCCATCGTAGGCTGGTGTTTGCTTGTCAGCCATTTGCTGCGCACGCACTTCATTCAGACGCTCAGTGCTGCAGAAACAAGGAAAAGCATCGCCTTGCTCAACCAACTGGTTCGCGTATTTCTTATAAATATCGGCACGTTCACTTTGACGATAGGGACCATGCGGGCCACCTACATCTGGGCCTTCATCCCATTCAATACCTAACCAGCGCAGCGCATCATAAATTTGCTGTTCTGATTCAGGGCTGGAGCGCACCTGATCAGTATCTTCAATACGTAAAATAAATTGACCACCGTGCTGACGGGCAAAACACATATTAAAGAGTGCGATATACGCGGTGCCAACGTGCGGATCACCAGTTGGAGAAGGTGCAATACGGGTACGTACAGTGGTCATTATGGGTACTCAACATGTAGATATAAAATTTCTAGCGCGCATCTTAGCAAATTTTCAGCGACTCGCCCCAATCAGCAGAGCGATCAACGCAAGATGCAAGGCTCTATAACGTCTCTAGTGACTCGATTAAACATCCAGCAAGCGCAAGCGTAGGCGCTGTACCTCATCGCGCATCTGCGCTGCTGCTTCAAATTCAAGGTCACGTGCCAGCTGATACATTTGCTCTTCCAGCTGTTTAATGCGCTTGGTAATGTCTTTCGGTGTACGCATCTGCTGATCATATTCTGCAGCTTGCTCAGCAGCGCGCTCTTGGGCTTTACGTTTATTGCTGCGCGAGCCGGGTACAACCGCACCTTCCATAATGTCTTTGACACTCTTTTTTACCCCGATCGGGACAATATTGTGCTGAGTGTTAAAGGCAATTTGTTTTTCACGGCGGCGATTGGTTTCATCAATCGCACGCTCCATCGAGCCGGTCATGCGATCGGCATACAAAATAGCTTTACCATTGAGGTTACGTGCGGCGCGACCAATGGTTTGAATCAGTGAGCGCTCGGAACGTAAAAAGCCTTCTTTATCCGCATCAAGAATAGCGACCAATGACACCTCAGGCATATCCAAGCCTTCACGCAGCAAGTTAATCCCCACCAACACATCAAATACGCCCATGCGCAGATCACGGATAATTTCTACGCGCTCCACAGTATCAATATCGGAGTGCAAATAACGCGCACGAATATCATGATCACCTAAGTATTCCGTGAGGTCTTCAGACATACGTTTGGTGAGCGTGGTAACCAACACGCGCTCATCCACTGCTACTCGTGCATTGATTTGTGAGAGTAAATCATCCACTTGGGTGACAGCTGGACGTACCTCAATCTCTGGGTCAATTAAACCTGTTGGGCGCACCACCTGCTCCACCACTTGCCCAGCATGCTCGGCTTCATAGTTACCGGGGGTGGCTGAGACAAAAATCGTTTGCGGGCTGACCGCTTCCCATTCATCAAAACGCATGGGACGGTTATCCAGCGCGGATGGCATACGGAAACCATAGTTCACCAAGTTTTCTTTACGTGAACGGTCACCTTTGTACATCGCGCCAATTTGCGGCACAGACACGTGCGACTCATCAATAATCAGCAGCGCATTATCTGGCAGATAATTGTACAAAGTGGGCGGCGGCGCACCGGGCTTACCCCCCGACAAATAGCGCGAGTAGTTTTCAATACCGTTGCAGTAGCCCAGCTCTAAAATCATCTCAATATCAAAACGAGTGCGCTGATCTAAGCGCTGCGCTTCAACCAGCTGATCATTATTGCGAAAGTATTCTAAGCGCTCAGCCAACTCGAGTTTAATCTGCTCAACGGCTTCGAGTAGCGTTTCTCGAGGCGTGACATAGTGCGACTTAGGATAAAAGGTAAAGCGCGGCAGCTTGCCAATCACTTTACCGGTCAGTGGATCAAAGGCGCTGATACTTTCCACTTCGTCATCAAACAGCTCAATGCGAATCGCTTCAAAATCAGACTCGGCCGGATACACGTCAATCACATCACCGCGCACACGAAAGGTCGCTCGGGAGAAATCCACCTCGTTACGGGTGTACTGCAAGTCAGCTAAACGCGCTAATAAATCACGCTGATTAATCTGATCACCACGATCCAAGTGCACGACCATTTTCAAGTAACTTTCTGGGCTGCCCAAACCATAAATACAAGACACCGTAGCCACAATAATAACGTCGGGACGCTCTAATAAAGCCTTGGTCGCAGATAAACGCATCTGCTCGATATGGTCATTGATCGAGGCGTCTTTTTCAATAAAAGTGTCTGAAGCGGCAACATAGGCTTCCGGCTGATAGTAATCGTAATAGGAAACGAAATACTCCACCGCATTATTGGGAAAAAACTCTTTAAACTCGCCATAGAGCTGCGCGGCAAGGGTTTTATTGGGCGCTAAAATAATCGCTGGACGCTGTACCTGCTGAATGACGTTGGCCATGCTGAAGGTTTTACCCGAGCCGGTGACCCCGTGCAGCGTTTGATGGGAGAGTCCAGATTCTATACCGGCAACCAGTTTGCGAATGGCTTCAGGCTGATCACCAGCGGGCTGAAATTGTGTAACAAGCTCAAAGCGCGACATGCAAACCTCTAATAGCAGCGCGGCAAACACCGCAAAAAACCGCAACATATACCGGTTGCGTAAGAATCTTATCGAGTTTGCTATAATACCTGTCGAATCGCGCTGCGTCTCGACGCAGTGTCTGTTAAGCTAATGCCTCCATTCCATAATTATCGAGTTCTCTACACATGAGCCTGTTCTCTGCCGTCGAAATGGCGCCACGCGACCCAATCTTGGGTTTGAACGAAGCTTTTAACTCCGATACTCGCCCGCATAAGGTTAACCTCGGTGTTGGTGTTTATTACAATGAAGCTGGACGTATCCCCCTTCTTAAAGCGGTTGAATTAGCTGAGAAAGCACGCGCTGAGGCCCATGCCCCACGCGGTTATCTGCCCATTGAAGGTATTGGTACATACGACAGCGCAGTACAAAAATTGCTGTTTGGTGCAGACTCCGAGATGTTGCAATCC